>Ga0209721_1000121_pt1 | contig 78832 bp, 55 predicted proteins | sample TshhotsprinmetaG_FD_184139 | JGI IMG/M metagenome (GOLD analysis project Ga0209721, IMG submission 184139) | Hot spring microbial communities from South Africa to study Microbial Dark Matter (Phase II) - Tshipise hot spring metaG (SPAdes)... | ecosystem: Environmental > Aquatic > Thermal springs...
GGCTATCGGCTATCGGCTATCGGCTATCGGCTATCGGCTATCGGCTATCGGCTATCGGCTATCGGCTATCGGCTATCGGCTATCGGCTATCGCCTGCGCCAGTCTCCGCCGGAACTGGCGCAGCCATGTGCCGAGTTGACGCCATTCCTTTCGATCGGTGGAACGACGCGCGTAGGCAGCGCGGTGATACGCTTCGGTGAGCGCCTCTAACTCGGGACTGCCTTCTGGCAATTGCTTCGTGATCATCGCAGCGAATTCAGCCGGTGTCTGCGAGGGATAGCGTCGGTAGCCGTAACGGGCAGCTTCGCGTAGCGCAGTGTGATAACTGGTGATTGCTATATCCGTCAACCTGACCTGTTTAGTGGTCGGTTGGCGTCGCTGATTGGCGACTGGCTTTCGCCGGTATCGCCACCGCCCAAAGCGCCATTTCCGCAGCGCCATTACGAACTGCTCTGACCAATGCTGAAATTGATCAGCTACGTTGTGCATCCATTCCTGACGCCGAATGATTGTCCAGAATGCCAGTCCGACCAGCAATAACATACAGATCCAGAAGATGATTCCAGCCCAGATGAACGGTTCACTCTCTGGCGGCGCTGCGATGGCAGGCGGTTGCAGTGGCTGAGCCGGGGCTATGTCGGAATTCTGAAACCGGTCAAGCAACATCAACAGGAGCAGGGGGAGGAGCGCGATCAGACTTGCCAGCCCGATGAAGAAGAGGGCGAGGATGAGTGTAATCAATAAAATGATACTTGCCAGAACCAGCATCGTCTCGCGCCATTCGGCTGGTATCAGGGAAATCTGTTGTCCGGGGAGAGATACTGCAAACAGGATGATCAGTCCGATCACTACTATACTGATCCGGCTCCAGTGCCGATTCAAGTCAGAAGAGATTTCGGCCTCTTCGCTCTGCCAATCGGCCAGACGCGCCCGTTGTTGCGCAAGCATGATCAGGATGAGACCACCACCCAGATAGATCGCCATGATGCCTGTCGCAGTCCATCCCAAACCGGACGGGATCTGTTGCGGATCGAAACTCAGGGCCATCACCAGCCCACCCCAGATAACGCCGCGGCTGATCGCATCGACTGCTGCCTGTCGCCGCGCCACGGCGTCGCTGCGGTAGAACAGTAAATCCAGACTCTGCAAAGGTGTCTTAAGGGGTGGGTTAGGAGTGAGGGCAGCGATGGCAGCGATCCCGCTACGGCTGAGAATGGCGACGAACAGCAGGGCAAACAGGCAAAACAGGAAGGGAACGTCGAATGCAGCCAGCGGATCGGGGATCCACGTTGCGATCGCGGTGATGCCGTTCATACCCTGGCCAAGCGTGGCTACAATCCGGGCCAGCGCCACCAATCCAAACACCTCGGCAGCGAGATAACGCGCTGCGCCACCATGGGTTTCGTGCAAGCCAGCCACCATGCGGCTACGCAATGCAATTGCTTCCAGGCTCACCAGCACACTGGCGCCGCTCAACCAGATCGATTGCCAGTCGGTATGCGCAGAAACCCGCTCGCTCAGCATGGTTAGCGGGAGCGTAATGAGGATGGCGATGATGAATGCCGGGCCAAGAAGTGATGGTTGGGTCATTGCGATGGTATCCGTTTTTGCACACGTGCCAAAACCCGATAGCGCAGGTTGTCGCATCAGTGTAAAGGTATTGTACTCGATCGTATTTTCACCTGCTCATCAGGTACGATGTTAGCTCATCGTGCTATACTACCCGCGACGCCTGCGCCGGCGTTATGTTGTGATCTTTTGCATCGAGTGCATCTATGCGCTGCGTGTTAAGGATAGTATGATTCGTTTACGTCGTTTGCATGCTCATGGTCGCAATGGCCGCAATGGTCGCAATGGTCGCCGCCATGTGCCTCCTCGTTTACTGCGCGGCAGGCCGGTGCCGCCTCCAGTTGCCGGTCGCTGGATCATCAATGTCTTGCTGGCTGCGCTTGGCTTGATGGTTGTTGGGCTGTTCGCTCTGGTCGGGCTGGCATACAACGCCTATGCGCAGGTGGCCGAGAGTCTGAAGCCGCGACTGGCTTTACTCGATAACCGCGAGCTGTTTGAAAACTCGCGCATCTTTGATCGGAATGGCGAGCTGCTCTACGAGTTCTTTGATACTGGCAAACGCACCAAAGTCTCGATTGACGAGATTAGTCCGCTTCTCATTCAGGCCACTATCGCTATCGAAGACAAAACCTTCTACACCAATCCCGGTATCGATCTCGCCGGAATTGTGCGAACCCTGATCGACAGTCTGCGCGCAGGTGAAGAGACCGGAGGCGCTTCGACGATCACCCAGCAGGTGATTAAGAATAGCGTGTTGACGCCGGAAGAGCGACTGCCGGAGCGTCGCTATGAACGTAAACTGAAAGAGATCATTCTGGCTCAAGAGCTGGATCGGATCTATACCAAAGATCAAATTCTTGAACTGTACCTGAACGAGAATTTCTACGGCAATCTGGCCTACGGCATTCAAGCGGCCAGTGAGGTCTATTTTGGCGTGAGCGCCGCCGATCTTGACCTTAATCAAGCTTCACTGCTGGCCGGGTTGCCCCAGTTGCCATCGGTCTATAATCCGGTGAACTATCTCGAGCGCGATGAGCAGGGTGGCTATTTGCCGCCGGTCTACGTCGGTGATAACTGGCTCGATCCAAATGCCCGTCTCCCTGCTAACACGCCATTACCCCGTGTTCGGCAAGTGGCTGTGTTGCGTCGCATGGTCGAAGATGGATATGTAACTGAGGCGCAGGCTCGTCGCGCGTTGGCTACGCCACTCCGTTTCGCGCCGCAGGAGGCGCCGCTCAACGCACCTCATTTCGTCTTCTATGTGCGTGACCTGCTTCTGCAACGCTACGGTGCCCAGATTGTGTATGGTGGCGGATTGCGTATCACCACCACGCTTGATTTGCAATTGCAACGTATGGCGCAGGCCGCAGCCTTCGCCCGCATTACCGAGCTGGAAACGCGAAATATCCACAACGCTGCGGTAGTGATTATGCAGCCGAACACCGGCCAGATTCTGGCTATGGTCGGTAGCATTGATTACAACGCGGTCAAACCTACAACAACACCCGGCGAGTCGGGGAATGTGCTCGATGGACAGGTCAATGTGGCGACCCGTGAACGTCAACCCGGTTCGGCGCTCAAACCATTTACGTATCTGGCGGCAATGGAACAGGGTATGACGCCGGAGACTGTCTTGTGGGATGTGCCAACTGAATTTCCCACCGGTACCGGTGATTGGTACGCGCCACAGAACTATAACGGTCAGTGGAATGGACCAATCCGGATTCGCACGGCGCTGGCTAATTCGCTCAATATGCCGGCAGTGAAGGCGCTAAAATTTGCCGGGATTGACTATACGATTCGGTTGCTCGAACGAGTCGGTATTCGCACCGGTCTTAAGCGCGGCGCCGATTTTTACGGTCTGTCGTTGACCCTTGGCGGGGGCGAGGTGTCGCCATTGGAGCTGACTACAGCCTATAATACGCTTGCCAGCGGTGGTCGCTACTTTGCGCCGGTAGCGATCCTCGAAATTACCGACTCGCAGGGCCGCGTATTGGAACGTTTTAGCCAAACCCCTGGTGAAGAGGTAGTCGATCCGGCTTTGGTCGCGATCATTTCAGACATGCTCAGTGATGACCGCGCCCGCCAGGCGATCTGGGGGCTTAATAGTCCGTTGCGGTTAAGTCTGCCTGCCGCAGTTAAGACCGGCACAACCAACGATTGGCGGGATGCGTGGGCCGTTGGCTATACGCCATTCGTTACTGTCGGCGTCTGGACAGGCAACAACAATAATGAACCGACGGCGCGGGTAGAGAGTTTGACCGGCGGCGGGATTATCTGGCGCAATGTCATGGAGAGCATCTTCCGTCTGATAGCCGAGGATGAACGCTACCGTGAACTCTTCACCGCTCCTTTCCCCAATAACGAGCTACCGACCGAGTTTACATTGCCAGAAGAGGTTGAGCGTCGTCCGATCTGCGAATTGCCTGGCCCCTTCGGCGGCTACCGTGAAGAGCTGTTTACCCGCGCAATGCTCAAGCAGTTGGAAGAAGCGGCATTGCTGAACCCCACGCCGACTGCCGGTGTTGTCGGTCAGGTTGCGATTGAGGGTCTCTGCTCGGCGTATGATAAGGTTATCGTAGTGCGTATTCCCACTCCCGAAGAGTGGACGAGCACCGGTGATCTGCGGCCCAATCCTCCGCTACCACCACCGACCGATCCCAAGGAGTCGCCGCCAGCGCAGGATCTGAGTGCTCTGATCGATGGCGCGTATTGTCGTCCGGCGCCTGAGGCTGCTTATCCGCCTGAGCTGGTACGCGAGATCTATCTATGGAAATTGCCACCGCCCGATCCTAATGAGAAGGTTGAGTATAAGTGGCGTGGTGGCGATGCAACCGTCTCGCTGAGATACGAAGATCTACCTGAATGCACTGAGGCAATGTTCCAGCCACCCATTCCGGTGCCGCCGGTTGAGGGGGCAATCCTGATGCCCGATTTGCGTCGGTTAGGAGAAAATCAGGCTAAGGATGCGCTGGCGTTGCTGGGAATTGATCCCGCTCGGATCTACGTCGATTATCAAGGGCCGGATCGAGCCGGAGAGGACTATTATCGGTATGGGCCGTATGTAGTGTTGAGTTCACTGCCGGCGGCAGGTGAATGGATTTTGCCCGATACTACGATTGTGCTGGGCATTCGCGCGCCCGATCCGGAACCGGCACCAGCGCCCGAATCACCGCCACCAGAAGAGTGAACGAGTGTTTGCCGTCGTTGTGGATTCTTCAGGGGCGGGATGCTGCTGACGGGTTTGAGTTATGAGCACTGGTTGCCTGTGCTGTCGGCAGAGTGTAACTTTTCGTCGATTCTATGCATCGTATTTCACGGGTAACCAGTTTCTCACACCATCCAGATGATGGGGTACGGGTATGAAACAGATTGTTGTGATCGGTGGCGGTCCGGCGGGAGTTGAGGCAGCAGTGGCCGCCGCCCAGGCTAACACACAGGTGACCTTGATCAGTGAGGGGCCGATCGGTGGCCGCACCGGTTGGGATAGTCTGTTGCCGAGCAAAGTGTGGCTGCACGTCGCTGAAGTTGCGGCTGAGGTCGCTCATGCGAGTGTGGCAGGAGTGACGAGTCATGGCGCGCAAGTAGATCCGGTGGCAGTGCTAAATCGAATCAAGCAGGTTGCCGGTCAGTGGAGTGAGCGCGAGACGCAACGTTTGCGCGCTGCCGGCGTGAAGGTCATCAATGGCGTAGCCGCGTTTAGCAGTCCTCACGAGTTGATTGTGCGCAGTGATGACAATCAACAGGCCTTGACTGCCGATGCGGTGATTATCGCAACCGGTTCAGTGCCGCGCTTCCCGCCAACGATGAAGCCTGATGGCCAGCGGATTATTGCGCCGCGCTTTGCCAGCCATCTGAGTGCGCTACCGCCGGATATGATCGTCATCGGTGGCGGTCCGACCGGTAGTGAGTTTGCCTCACTCTTCAGCCGACTCGGTGTCAAAGTAACGTGGCTGGTGGGGTTACCTGGAGTGTTGCCGATGTTTGACCCGGCTGCTGGCGCGGCCCTGGCTGAGGCGATGACGGCTCAGGGGGTGGCGATTCACCAGGTTGATGTGACCAGCGCCGAACGAACTGAAGATGGCGTTGTGGTGACCGCGACTGATGGCACGACCTATACCGCTGCAATGGCCTTCCTGGCGATTGGGCGGGTTCCTGATCTGAGTCGCCTCAATCTTGCTGCTGCCGGGGTGCCGGTAGATGCCAACGGCCAGGTCACGGTGGATAGTTACGGACGCACAGCAGTGAGCCATATCTTCGCAGTCGGTGACGCCGCTGGTGGGCCGATGCTGGCCAATCGCGCGTTGGCCCAGGCCTGGGTGGCCGGTCGGACTGCTGCTGATGTCCCCACGCCGGCCTATTGCCCATACACTGTGGTCAGCGCGGTCTATACGGTGCCAGAAATTGCCCAGGTTGGAATCGTTACCGGTAGTACTGATGAGCTACAGCGCGCGCGTGCCTCATATGCCGTGTCACTCAAATCGTATTTAGCAAATACGACTGAAGGGTGGATCGAGTTAACATTCGATCCAACCAGCCGTCAGATTCGTGGTGGCGTTGCTGTGGGCGCGCATGCAGCCGATCTGCTGGCGCCGGTAGCGCTGGCAATTCAAACCGGTGCGACCCTCGCCGATCTGTCGGCTATCTTTGCCGCATACCCGACGCTCAGTGAAGCAGTGTTTGCCGCAGCGCGGGCGGCAGCCTGATGAGGGCGATCACGCGATAACGATGGCGCAGGCGCGCAGGGCAGGGCTGTCGTTTAGCGACAGCTCGCACTGCCGCTATGAATCACGTTGTGCCTGCGCCATCTGATGGCCGGGTTCCACTGCCATTCGCCGCAGTGCTCGCATCAGCAAAGTCAAGAGCACCAGCAACCCCAATACCCCATACTCAAGTATTGGCACGCGCAGCACATCCGGCAATCGGCGCCACTGGCGCCGCGCGCCGTAATAGCTCAAGACCGAAGCGGCATAGGCAGCGCCAATGCTCCACCGCGCTCGCGCCGGCAGATTGAGGCCGTGCATCTGGTTCATCACGAACATTGCCAGCAGACTGAAGGTAAACATTGCGCCTAACCCGCTGCGCTTATAGAGGGTAGAAACGACTGCGTGTGGCAAGACCATCATCTCGAGCGCTAATGTCCAGCGCGGATCGCGATGGGCATGGGTGTAGAGTAACGCCGACTGCACAAAGAGTAAGAGCGTATGGAAGAGACCGGTGTAGTGCAGCGGTTTAGGATCGATCGGGTGATACCAGAAATTGTAGGTTGCGGCCCATGAGAAGATATAGCCGTGAAAGCGACGGGCAAAACGCACCAATTCCGCCGGTGGCAGCACCTTTCGGCTACCGAAAAAGAGACCTCGGCGCGGCGCTTCAAGGGCTAAGGTCATCATCAGAATAAACGAGACCGATCCCAATGCGCTGCCCTCTGGCACATCGCGAGCCAATCCGTCGTAGGTATAACGGGATTGGAGATAGTGCAAAAGAACGCCGCCAGCATTGACCGCCAGCGCGATCCAGTTGAGCCGGCGGAGATCGGCGGTGTAGCGCAGGCGCTGACGCTGACCGGCATAGACACAACCCCAAATCGCCAATTGATGCGCCAGATAACCGCTCCAGGCCAGCCAGCGTTGAGCCGGGTGCGGATTGGCTGCAATCCACCGGTAATCACCATGCCGGCCACTGTATTCGATGTACTGTTCTGGCGCTCGCCCCACCAGCGCCGCCGCACCGACCGCAGCGGCACACGTCGCGATCGCCGGCCCCAGCAGGTCGTGAGCGTTTGGTGGGGCCGGCGCATCTTCTTGATCGCCTTCGACCCACCGGACATACCGTTGCAATGACCAACCGGTCACGGCTGCGCCTGCTGCTGCGGCCAGCCCGCTGACCAGTGCCCGCCAGGGATGACGACGCGGATCGGCAGCCAGCCCGGCACAGGCTGCGCCTGCTGCGCTGACCAGCGCCAGCCCAAGACCGGGGCGCTGCCCACGGGCGACATCGAGCCAAAACATCGCCGCCATCGGATTAAAGAGGGCTGCGCCTGCAAGCGCATAGTTCGAGCGTGGATTGCTCATTGCCGGCCTCCTGCTTGGCAACGATCGGTCTTGCGGATGAACATGAGACACTACGCTCTGCGGACATCATCCCTCGTCAGGCGCACACCCTTACGCTGTGGCGTTGGGGATGGACATCAATGAATCATAATATGTGCAAAACTCTGACATATCATACCATGCCTGTTAGTGTGGCGAAAAGTTGAAACTTCGAAAGTTAAGAATATACTATGGTTGGTAAATATTTGACTACTCAGATTTGACAGAATGGAAGATGCCTCGTAGGATGAGGCGCTGTGGTGAAATAAAACGCCGATAGTAGAGACGTTGCACTGCAACGTCTCTACTGCAACGTCTCAACCTCCTGATTCAAAGGGGTACGGCACCGCCATGCCCCTACGCCGGGACAGGCAGGGTGTGCGGGATTCGCCAACGCGATAACTGACGAGAGGAACGCAATGACCACGATGGTACTCTATAACGGCCCGATCTACACCCTCAATCCGGCTCAGCCGGTGGCGCAGGCGCTGGCAATTCGCAACGAACAAGTTTTGGCCGTTGGCGATGAAGACTCAGTGCGAGCTGTGGCCGGGCCGCAGATTGAGCCGATCGATTTGCAGGGACGGGCTGTCGTGCCGGGTCTGACCGATGCGCACGTTCATGTCGTCTTGTACGGTCTGGCGCGCCAGGAGGTGCGGCTTACCGGCTGCCCTGATCTTGCCACTGCGCTGGAACAGATTGCTGCTACTTCGCGGCGTCTTCCGCCAGATGCCTGGTTGCGTGGCAATGGTTGGGATCATACCCTCTGGGGTGGACGCTGGCCTACCCGCGCCGATCTCGATCGCGTGTGTCCGGATCGACCCGCCGTTCTGTGGCGCAAGGATGGCCATTCACTCTGGGTTAACAGCCGCGCGCTCGCCCTGGCCGGCATTACCGCAGCAACCCCCGATCCTGATGGTGGTCAGATCCAGCGCGATGAGCACGGCGAACCAACCGGTATCTTGCTCGAAGCGGCGATGGAGCTGGCGCGAACTATTGTGCCGCCGCCGACCCGCGCTGAGCGTCTCGCTGCGCTCGAGCTGGCAATCAATGAGGCGTTGAGTTACGGTCTCACCGGTCTGCATGTGCCGCCATCAACTGATCCATCTGATGGCTCGGACACACTAATCGATCTGCAAGGTGCCCGCGCTGCCGGCAAGCTCAAGCTGCGCGTTCTGATGCATATTGCCGGAGCGCAGCTCGATCATGCTATTGCGCTGGGGCTACGGAGCGGCCTGGGTGACGACTGGCTCCGCATCGGCGGATTGAAATTGTTTGCCGATGGTTCGCTCGGTTCCGAGAGCGCCCACATGCTGGCGCCTTATGAAGGTCGCAATCATACCGGCATTGCTGTCATTCCACCTGCCGAAGTGAAAGCGATTGTGGCGCGGGCCAACGCTCACGGTATCAGTGTTGCGGTTCATGCGATTGGCGATGCTGCCAATCGCAGCGTGCTCGATGCCATTTCCGCTGCCCGCCTGACTGCTGCCCGGCTTGCCTTCCCTAACCGGATTGAGCACGCTCAAATCCTCGATCCGCGCGATATACCACGTTTTGCCGAACTCGGAGTCATTGCCTCAATGCAGCCGATCCATTGTATTGCGGATATGGCGATGGCTGAACGGCTGTGGGGTGCGCGTTGCGCAACCAGCTATGCCTGGCGTAGTCTCCTCAATGCCGGCGCAACGCTGGCCTTTGGCTCTGATGCACCGGTTGAAACGCTTGATCCGTGGGCAGGTATCCACGCTGCTGTAACCCGTCAAACGACTGATGGCAAGCCGGAAGGTGGATGGTATCCTGAGCAGCAACTAACTGTCGCTGAAGCATTAGCAGCCTACTGTGTCGGCCCGGCGTTGGCCGAAGCCGCTGCCGAGCGCAAAGGGCGATTGATTCCTGGCATGCTGGCCGATCTGGTTGTTTTGAATGGCGATCCGTTCCAGGTGCCGGCAACCGCTCTGCATACCTTGCGCGCTGATCTGACGATAGTGGGTGGGCGCGTGATGTTTGAGCGTTCGAGTCAGGTCTGATGCAGAGGTTCGTACTCGCGATGGCTCAGCGCTATAAAAACGATTGCGCAACTGTTGCAGAGAAAGGAATGACCATCCATGTGGCGAAATCGGGTCTTTACGGCGGTTGTTGGCGGCCACTTCATGGTTGATGTTCTGAATAGCGTCGGTGCGGTCTTGCTAGCAGTGCTGGCCAAACCACTCGATCTCAGCAATCAACAGATCGGTCTGGCGCTGACCGTTTATACCCTGCTTGGCGCTCTCTCACAACCGCTCTTCGGCTGGATTGCCGACCGATTGCCGGGTCGCAAGCTCCAACTGGCTGCGCTCGGCGTAGTGTGGATGGCTCTCTGTTACATCGGTGTAGCGCTGGCACCCAGTTGGACGGTGCTGTTGCCATGTTTCTTGCTCGCTGCCCTGGGCAGTGGACTGTTCCACCCAATCGGCACTGCCAGCGCCGCGGCTGCCGTGCCCGATAAACCGGCCAGCGCCACGGCCATCTTTTTCTTTGGCGGGCAGGCCGGTTTCGCAGTTGGGCCATTGCTGGCCGGATTTACGCTGGCTGCTGCCGGCGCTCCGGGTATCATGCCGATGGCTTTGGCCGCCAGTGTGCCGGCAATCGTGTTGCTACTGGCTCAGCCGACTGCGCGGAGTCGGCGCGCTACTCGCGCTCCAGCTTCGAATGCGCCGCAGGTTTGGACGACGCTGGCGATTGCGATCTTGCTCGCCTTTATCGCTCTGGTCGTGGTGCGCTCGTCGATACAGGCAGTGTATCAGTCGTTTCTTCCCAAATTGTTCAGCGATCGCGGATGGGAACCCGCTGTCTATGGCGCTCTGGCCAGCGTGTTTATGGCAAGCGCAGCAGTGGGCAATGTCCTGAATGGCTGGATGGCCGATCGGTTTGGCATGCGGGCGGCGACTGTTTGGCCGCTCATCCTGAGTGTGCCGGCTGGACTGGCCTGTTTTCTGGCTACACCATTGTGGGCAATTTTCATTGCCTGCGGTCTGGCCGGCATGCTGGTCGGGGGTCAGCACAGCATCCTGGTGGTGCATGCCCAGCGCATGCTGCCGGTCAGGCAAGGGCTGGCTTCAGGATTGATCCTGGGCTTTACCTTTGCGACCGGAGCGATTGGCACCTGGCTGAGTGGTATGCTGGCCGACGTGATCGGGTTAGAGATGGTGATGATCGGAGTAACCTTGCTCGGTTTACCGGCGGCGGCACTCGCCTTGACCCTACCCGGTCGCACTCGTTCAGTTGTGACCGAGCCGGCATCAGCAACGGTAGCAGCGCCATCACAGGGAGACTAGGGCAAATTGTTCCGCGCTGCGCGGTTGCGGCATTTGGCAATGGTTGCTATGCCAGCATTCGATAAGACAGCTTATAATAAATAGTATCATCTCACTGAAACGGTGGGCTTAGAAAGGAACTGTAATGACAGTGACGGCTAACAATGTCCCTACTCGCGCCGAACTACCGGTTGAGTATACCTGGGACCTAAGCCAGATCTTTGCCGATGTGACTGCCTGGGAGCAAGAGCTGAACGCCGTCGAGCAGCGCGCCCATGAGCTGGCGGCGTTGCAAGGCACGCTGGCGCAGGGGCCAGCGCAGTTGCTAGCAGGGTTGACGTTGCGCGATGAGGTGGCGCGTCGATTGTATGCATTGTACGTCTACGCAATGCATTTGAAAGACAGCGACGGCACTAATCCGGTTGGGCAAGGCCTGGCCGAGCGTTCTAGCAGCTTTGCGGCGCGCATACAGGCAGCGTTGGCCTTTATCGAACCGGAGATTTTGACCATTCCCGCCGAGACAATTGAATCCTGGCTGGAGTCTACTCCTGATTTGCAGGTCTACCGCTACGAACTTGAGAAGCTGAATCGGCAGCGCGCGCATATTCGCTCGGCAGAAGTTGAGCAGGTGATGGCGGCGTATAGTGATGTGGCGCGCGCGCCATACGCGACGTTTTCAATGCTGACCGACTCGGATCTGCAATTTCCCACGGTCGAGGATGAACACGGTCAGCCGGTGAAGTTGTCGCATGCCCGCTACGGTCGGTTGCTCGAGAGTCCGGATCGACGGGTGCGGCGAGATGCATTTAAAGGTTACTATAGCGCATTTCTGCCCTTCCGTAACACGATTGCCACCACGTTAAGCGCGGCGATCCGCACGCACGTGATCGAAGCGCGATTGCGCAATTATGGATCTGCTCTTGAGGCGGCACTGTCTCCAAACGAAATTCCGGTTGAGGTTTACCACAACCTGATTGCGACAGTTGAGGCCAATCTGCCACGCTTCCATCGCTACCTGTCGTTGCGGCGGCGACTGATGGGGTTGGATGAGCTGCATTTCTACGACCTCTACGTGCAGCCGGTACCCGATGTTGAGCTGACCATTCCTTATCAGGAAGCGTGCGACCTGATGCGCGCCGCCTTTCGTCCGCTTGGGGCCGAGTACAGTGCGGCGCTCGAGCAGATGTTTACCCGGCGCTGGATCGATGTCTACGAGAATGTGGGCAAACGAAGTGGCGCCTACAGTGGTGGTTCGTATGGCACACCGCCATACATCTTGCTCAACTACCAGGATCGGTTGCGCGATGTCTTCACCCTGGCCCACGAGTTAGGCCACTCGCTGCATTCATATTTCACCCGCGCCACCCAACCGTTTGTGTACGGCAACTACACAATCTTTGTCGCCGAAGTGGCCTCGACGCTGAACGAGGCGCTGCTTACGCACCATCTGTTGCAAAGTGGCGCTGATGAGGCGCTGCGGCGGCGCCTGCTGGCTCAACAGATCGAGGAGATTCGCGGTACCATCTTCCGGCAGACCATGTTTGCCGCATTCGAGTTGTGGATGCACGAGCGGGCCGAGCGCGGTCAGCCATTGACTGCCGATGTGCTTAGCCAGCACTATCGCGATCTGGTAGCTCGTTATCACGGCCCTGAGCTGGTGATCGATGACGAACTGGCTTATGAATGGATGCGCATTCCCCACTTCTACTACCAGTTCTATGTCTACCAGTATGCAACTGGTATCTCGGCAGCGCTGGCGCTCAGCCGGCAAATTATCAATGAGGGCCAACCGGCGATTGAGCGCTATCTACGCTTCTTGCGCAGCGGTTCGTCGCGTTCGTCAATCGAGTTGTTGCGTGACGCTGGCGTCGATATGACCTCGCCGGAGCCAATTCAGGCGGCAATGGATACCTTTGCCGATCTGGTTGATCAACTGGAAGCGATTGCAGGGTAGGATTGCCTGACAAACAAGCATGGCCGCGCCCATAAGCGGCCATGCTTTCTGATGTAGTTACCTGCCACACTCGATCCCGCGCGCGCGGTAGTATTCATCCACCGCATCGGTTAACAAGACCGTGTTCGGATCGATACTGGTTTGCAACACCCCCAGCGAACGCAACAATTCCGCTTCTTTGGCCCAGAGCTGACGGTCACTAGCGCCCACGCACTGCGCGCCGATGCCGTAACGCAACAGTTTGATCGTTTCGGTGGCTTCAAACTCAAGATGACCGCGGTCGAAGTCGGGGCTGCGAGCGAGAATGATGTCGATTGCCGCTGCCGGATCGGTTAGCGCCTCTTCCCAACCACGCAGCGTTGCCTGTACGAAGGCGCGTACCGTGTTAGGGTTGTTGCGCGCAAATTCAGCAGTGGTGAAGAGAACATCACCCATCAGCTCGACCCCGTAATCACGGGCGACGATCAGCTCAATATCGGCGCCGGCGGCGCGAGCTGTGTAGGGCTGGTCGGTTGCATAAACCGGCCAGACATCGGCCTGTCGTTCGAGGAAGGGGGCCAGGCTGTAATCGCCGGGTATCTCGTTGACGCTGGCCGGATCGACACCGGTTGCTGCCAGTAAAGCCCGGTATTCGGTCTCAACATTATCGCCGTAGAACATACCAACCCGCCGACCAACGAAGTCTTGCGGCGAGCGAATCCCGCTGTCACGATGCACCATAAAAGCCACCGGACTGGCCTGAAACCAGGTTGCCAGCGCGACAACTTCGATGCCCTGTTCGCGGCTGATCAATACCGTATCGGCACCGGTGCTGCCAAAGGTATCGGCGCCGGTAGCTACCAGTGGCAGCGGCACAGCGTCTGGGCCGCCGGGCAGGATTGTCACCGAAAGGCCGGCGTCACGGTAGTAGCCGCGCGCTTCGGCAACCAGATAGCCGGCAAACTGAAATTGCGGCAGCCATTGTAACCGCATCGTGACCTCAGTGACTTCAGGCGCATTGGTAGTAGCCGGCGTGTTGGTGGCCGGGTTTGTACTGGCACAGGCGGTAGTAAAAGTAAGTAGTACTACAATAAGTAGAATAAAAAGATGACGACGCGCCATAACCATAACCTCTCATCACATTGCACCACGCCACGTTACCGATCTCGTTCCCAATAGACGACGATGCGTTCGAGCCAGAGAAAGCAGCCGTGGAGGGCTAGCGCCAATCCGGCGGCGGCAGCAACCGCAGCAAACGCGCGATCGGTGGCCAGCCGGTAAGTTGAGGTGGTGATCAGGTAGCCGAGACCCTGACCGGCGCCCGACAGTTCACTGACCAGGGCGCCGATGACTGCCAGCGCGCCGGCAACGCGCAGGCCGCTGAAGATGAACGGTAACGCTGCCGGCAGGCGGAGCAGTCGAAAGATTTGCCATTGCGATGCGCCATACGCTTGCATCATTGCCAGTTGTTCCGGGGCGGGGCGGCGCAGGCCGCTGATGGCAGCGATCAAGAGCGGAAAGCTGGCGAAGAGTGCCGCCATAGCGGCGCGAGGAGCCAGACCACTACCGAGCCAGATGGTGAGCAGTGGAGCCAGTGCGACTGATGGCAGGCTTTGACCGAGCAAGACCCACGGGTAGAGCGCATCTTCGAGTGGACGGAGGAAGAGAAATGCGATCGCCAGCATGAACGCCATGAAGGCTCCGATGGCAAGACCGATCAGCGCCGCGTTGGCGGTTGCAAGCGTGTGATAGGCTAAGCGCACCTCTGGTTGGAGGGCAGCGGCTACCACTCGCGACGGTGGCGGTAACAAATAGACAGGAATGCCGGCAGCCGGCAAACCCCATTCAAGCGCGACGAGAATGGCAATTCCGAGCAACAACGCCGGTCCAATGCGACGGATCAGGTTGTGTGGCGTGATATGTCTTTCCATAGCGCCTTATCTTACCATGAAGCGAGCGGGAAGATGGCGGATCCACTGCGATGAGCGTGAGAGGGCATTTCGCCGTCTGTTTGATGGAAAGCAGGTTTCGCGCAATGTAAGATACTCGCGTTAGCGGGCCTGATGGTAACGAGACGTTGCGGAATTGGTCTTTCATCATCGCTCGCTATCATCGGGCATTTGTCAGTCGAACCGTTACCTGGGGTGGTAGGTGTATTCGTCGTCAATGAGTTCGGAAGCCGGGGGAAAGCTGCTGTTGCAGTGGTCGCGACAGTTCGTTATTGGATCTGTCACCTGCTCTGGCGACCTCCTGCCGCTTCCGGTCTCCCCATCCCTGTCGCTCTTCAAGGCGATGCCCATCCGTTGCCAAAATTGCCCTTTTCGGTCATACTTGCGCCGGAAACAACTGCCAGAGCAGGCAGTTTGCTAATTGAGGGAGCAATATGTACGAAGGTGAGCGCACTCAACGCGAAGCAGCGCGTTCGTTAGCGCGGTTATTACCGCGAGTGGCGCAAGCGTTTGCCGATGCCGGCGGCAGTGCTGATGATTGGACGGTATTCGAGCAGCGCTTGCGTCGGGAATGGCCACGTCTCTTTGCATTGTTACTTGGCTTGTATGGGACGCAGTACGACTTCTTCTATCACCTCGAGCAATTATTGCTGGCGATGGCGCAGAGCTGGTGTGAGCGACCAGTCTGGTTGAAGCAGCGCGATGCTGCTCGTGAGGCAGATACTGAATGGTTCCAATCTGAGCGCATGATGGGTGGTGTGCTCTATGTTGATCGCTTCTGCGGCACGCTAAACCGTTTGCGCGAATTCATTCCTTATTTTAAAGAGCTAGGCTTCACCTACCTGCACCTGATGCCACTGTTTGAAGCGCCGGAGGGCAACAACGACGGCGGCTACGCAGTCAGCAGTTACCGGCGGATCAATCCGCAGATCGGCACAACTGCGGAGTTAGCCGGGCTGGCGCGCGAACTTGACGCAGCGGGAATCAGCCTTGTCCTGGATTTTGTGTTCAACCACACCTCCGACGAGCATGAATGGGCACGGCGGGCGCAAGCCGGTGATCCCGATTACCAGGAGTTCTACTTTCTCTTTCCCGATCGTTCAATGCCCGACGCATACGAACGCACCCTACGCGAAATCTTCCCGACCGTGCGTCGCGGCAGCTTCACCTGGCGGCCTGATATGCAGCGCTGGGTTTGGACGACATTCAACAGTTTTCAATGGGATCTCAACTATGCGAATCCGGCAGTATTTCGAGCAATGGCCGGCGAGATGCTCTTTCTCGCCAACCTGGGAATAGCCGTACTGCGACTCGATGCAGTGCCGTTCATCTGGAAGCGGTTGGGTACCAATTGCGAGAATCAACCCGAAGCGCACCAGATCATTCAGGCATTCAATGCGATTGCCCGCATTGCTGCGCCGGCACTCCTCTTCAAATCTGAGGCGATTGTGCATCCTGACGATGTACTCAGCTACATCAGCCCGTGGGAATGTCAACTCTCATACAATCCACTGTTAATGGCGCTGTTATGGGAATCGTTAGCAACCCGTGAAGTCAAGTTATTAGCCCATTCACTCAGCCATCGGTTTCGCTTGCCGGCGGGATGCGCCTGGATCAACTACCTGCGTTCACACGACGATATTGGCTGGACGTTTGACGACAACGATGCGCGCGCAGTGGGGATCGATCCGTGGGGGCATCGCCAGTTTCTCAACACCTTCTACACCGGTCGATTCCCCGGCTCATTTGCCCGCGGTTTACCGTTCCAGGAGAACCCTGATACCGGTGATGCGCGGGTCTCTGGCACGCTGGCCTCGTTGGCCGGATTGGAACAAGCGTTGGGCAGCGGCGATCCAAACCAGATCGACATTGCTATTCGGCGCATCCTGTTGCTGCACAGCGTGATCCTGAGCATCGGCGGCATTCCACTGATCTATGTGGGTGACGAAGTGGGCACACTCAACGACTACCGCTACGTAACTGACCCGACCAAAGCCGCCGATAGCCGGTGGGTTCATCGTCCTAAACGCAATCAGGCGGCGATGGATCAGCGCCACGACACAACAACGGTGGCCGGCAGGATTTTCGGGGAACTGGTGCGGCTCATCCGTCTGCGCGCACAGTTGCCGGCGTTACGTGATGGGGGCATGGAGATCGCGCGCAGCGAAAACCGGCATGTGCTGGCCTATGTGCGGCAAAGCGGTTCACAGCGCGTATTTGTGCTGGCGAATTTCTCCGAGTATTCGCAAACGATTGCCGGCAATCTCCTGCGCATGTATGGCCCAGGCAACGAACTCTTCGATCTGGTTGGCGAGCGAACGGTGTCGGCAAACGAGGCACTGATATTGGCGCCGTACCAGTTTGTGTGGCTGACACCCGAGCGCTAACGCTGCCCGGCGCCTCGCTGCGCGTCAGTGATGGCGCGCAGCGGGGGTATTGTACAGGCTTTACCGAAGCTAATCACCTCATAATCGACGCGACCATATCATCTTTCACCAAACGTTCCCTATAGTTGATAGGCTTCTGCGCATACGGAACGCGAGAAGGGTGTGCCACTTTAACAGTAATTGCGCATGTTGAGATTATATGGTTGTGTTAGATTGACTCTGGCATTCTATAAGCATAGAATAGCACTGAAGATTTTATCGTTTTCCTGTCTTCGTCTCTCAGTTACGCAAGCCGTGGCTGGTGACAGACAGCTTGCGCAACGGGTTCATTCAACGTAAAGCTGTCTCTTCATATACAAGCGCGCAGGCAGGATGCGTGTCAGTACCCGGAGTCTGGGTTTGTGTTTTGAGTGTTGTTGATTGCGAATGATCGCGGCTCTATTCATCGGCTACCAGATACCCTTACGAGGTTGTTTATGACAGATGCTGACACGTTAGCTCACGAAGTTGATCGCCTGCGCGCCCAAATTGCTATCCTGGAGGAACAGGTTGCCTACTGGAAAAACCTGGTCGATACGTCCAATGCGCTGATCGTCGATTCGGCAGCAGATGGCTCAGTCCTCTACCTCAATTCAACTGCGCAACGAGTCTTTCAAACAACGCTGCAAGAAAGTGTCGGTACGTCGTTGTTTGCAGTGATTGTGGAAGAAGATCGTGAACGAGTGCGGCAAGCATTCTATGAAGCGATACGCTTGCGATCGACTCACCTTACACTTCAGTGTCGGGTACAATCACCGCGCGGTAGTGAGTTTCAGGGATTGTGGTCAATTGTATTGCGTTATGATGCAGATGGGAACTATACTGGTGCATCGGCTACAGCGTATGATGTGGGGCCGGTCGGGCAAGCGCGACGCGAGGCAGAGGCTAGTCGAGAGATGTTACAGTTGGTCATCGATAGTTTGCCGCAAGCGGTGTTTTGGAAGGATCGCGACTCGCGCTATCTGGGCGCGAACCGGCGCTTATTGGCGGATGCCGGATTGAATTCGTTGGATGAGATTGTTGGCAAGACCGATGACGAATTACCTTGGGCCGAACAGGCGCCTCTCTATCAGGCGGATGATCGGGCTGTCATGGAGCATGGGCCAAAGTTGCGCATTGAAGAGCCGTTGACACGCGCCGATGGATCGCGCATCTGGCTGCGCACCGACAAATTACCGTTGATGCGAGATGGTGAGGTTATCGGTGTGCTGGCGATATATGAAGATGTGACTGAAGCACAGCAGCGTCTGGCGGAATTGCGAATCTTTAAAGCGCTGGTTGATAATGCCTCGGATGGTATTATTGTCGCTGATCCCAATTCTCAGATTGTATATGCCAATGCGGCAATGGCAGCAATGTTAGGCTATCCATCGCTGACCGGTATGGATGCGATGCAGATCGTGCATCCTGACTCACTGTCACAATTATCTGTCTTGACCAGGAGCGTGTTGCAGGGAACGAAAGTAAATCAGGAGTTCCGTTATTGCCATCGCGATGGTTCGACAGTAGTGATGAATACATCAGGGATTGCGATCTTTAACGAACAAGGTCAGCCGATCGCGTTTGCATCGATTAATCGTGATCTCAGCGAACAGTTGTACCTGGAAGAACAACGCCGTCGCATGCAAGAGCAGATTATCGAAGCGCAACAGGCATTGCTGCGAGAGTTGAGCACTCCATTACTACCAATTGCCGATCAGGTCATCGCAATGCCGATTGTCGGTTCCATTGACAGCAATCGTGCCATGCAGATTATGGAAACCCTGCTAGAAGGGGTTGCACGTTTTGCCGCGCAAACGGCGATTCTTGACATTATCGGCGTCCAGATAGTGGATACGCAGGTAGCAGGAGCGTTAATCCGGGCAGCGCAAGCGGCAAAATTACTGGGGGCGCAAGTTATCATTACCGGTATCAGTCCCGAAGTGGCGCAAACGTTGGTGTCTATTGGCACTGAATTGACCGGTATGGTTTCAAAACCCAATTTGCAAGAAGGTATTGCATTTGCGCTGCGCCGACGCAATGGTAACGCAGGCGCGCGCAAGTTATAATAATCGAGAAAGCGTTTGCAAGCGTGAATTCCGCTCGCTGATTGCGGTAGCATTGCAGCGCATTTGACGCGAAAACGGGCGCTTCACCGACTGATGCGGCAGACCTCTGCCGCATTGTTGTCTACCTGAGCGCATTGTCTGCTGCGTTGTCAGCACGATAGGGTCACAGAAAGGAGGTGATACCGGTGAAAGCAGCGCAGTTACTGTCCGATTACGCCGATCATCCCGCGTTTCGCGCGATGTGTCGTATGGCGAAGCAGTTGATGAAAGAGGGGGTCGATCCGGTGTCGGTGCGGCAAGAGGTAGCCAAACAATATGGCCCGCCGCCGGCGGCTTTGCGCCTGCGTGATCAGCCGCAGCCGCTGAAGATTATTGGCGAGCATCTGGTGGAGCCGGGTGCGATTGAGCAGATCCGCACTGCTTTGCGGTTGCCGCCGGCCATCCGCGGCGCGTTGATGCCCGATGCTCATCAGGGGTATGCGTTGCCGGTCGGCGGGGTGATCGCGTATGACCGCGCAGTCGCGCCGTATCAGGTTGGGGTCGATATTGGCTGTCGGATGCATTTGTCAATCCTGGCCGGTTTGACGCCGGCTGATGCGCAGCGTGACCGCCAACACCTGCTCGATACCATCAGTCGAGTCACCGTGTTCGGGATCGGTTCGCCTAAGCGTCCGGTTGCCGATCATCCGATTTTGTCTGATTCGCGCTGGCGAGCAACGAAGCTGCTCCGGGAATTGCACGAACTGGCAAAGCTACAAATCGGTACGTCTGGCGGCGGTAACCATTTTGCCGAGATCGTGATCGGTGAGTGGCTCGCCGATGGGAAGTCGTTCGTTGGTTTGCTCACCCATAGCGGTAGTCGTGGCGTAGGCGCGAAGATTGCTAACTATTACGCCGAACTGGCCGACCGCGAGACGGCAAGGGTTGCCAGGGGCATTCCTCGCACGTATGGCTGGTTGAGCACGGAAACCGAAGCTGGCCAGGAGTATTTGCTCGCGATGCGGTTGGCCGGTGATTTTGCCCGCGCCAACCACGAGGTCATTCACGCGCGCTTTAGTAAGGCGTTGGGCGTCTCGGTGGAGAAGGTGATCGAGAATCATCACAATTTTGCCTGGGAACGTCCTGATGGAACGATCATTCATCGCAAAGGCGCGACGCCGGCTGAAGCCGGGGTGTTGGGAATCATCCCCGGTTCGATGGCAACGGCAAGCTATATCGTTGAGGGTCTGGGCAACAACGCAGCCCTGGCCAGCGCTGCTCACGGGGCCGGTCGCCGCTTCAGTCGCTCGGAAGCGCGGCGGACGATTTCGCCGCAGATGGCTGCGGCGGTCGCGCGCGAAGCCGGTGTGCTGGTGCGTGGTCTGGCCGTCGATGAGTCACCGCTTGCTTACAAGGATATCGAAGCAGTGATGGAAGTGCAGGTCGCCGCTGGCTTGATCCGCCCGGTTGCTCGCATGCGTCCTCTGGTAGTGGTGATGTCGGGTACAGTTGGCGAAGACTAACGAATCATCCCCTCTCCTGTTCAGGACAGGGGAGGGGATGAAGGGACAAGGTGCTGTTCATTACTTCTTGTCGATCGCCCCGTTGACAATGCCCATCATCACTTTGCCCAGTTCGGCCTGCGCTTCGATCACCCGCTGCATCGCTTCTTGCCAGCTCTGCATCACCTTCTGTACCTGTGCGCTGTCCCAGCCGCGCATCATGTTGGTCGGATCTGACTTCTTGAGCATATCGAACCAACCCTCGATGAAGCGGGCCTGGCTCTCGTTGAAGTTGCGGGTCATCTCCAGCACCTGCCGGCTCCACTCGACGACTGCCGTCGGCGAGACCGGATTGAGACCTGGCACTGCCGGCATGCCCGGCACGGTCGGCATTGTCGGCATATTGACGCTGTTGGCGGCAACCGTCTCGGCCCAGAGCCGGGTTAGCTCAACCTGCGCTTCCAGCGCCTGCTTGACCGTTCCACGCCAGCTATCGACGGTCTTTTGCCATGCCTCCGGGCTTTGCGGGGCAGCCATGTATTGCATCGACGCCATCCAGCTTTCCCATACCTTCTGCTGCGTCCCCGTCCACATCTTGATCATGTCGTTTGCTTGCTTTGCCCAGTCCATTGGAACCTCCATTCAGCGTCATCCGCTGTCTTCCCCTGATTTGTGCCGCGCGTTGTGCGGGTCTGTTGTCAGGGTAGAGGAATAGGTTACACTAGAGTTACTAATCCGTTTCGATGCAACTGTTTGCGCGGCAAGAGAGTTACAGCCCCATGCGAATGTAATGAGGTTATGGTATACCATTTGACAGAAGTGAAGCGTCTCTCTACCATACTGACAAGTCCACGAACTTGTGTATCTTTGCATCTTTGTGTCACCTGTTTGAAGGAGGTCGATGATGACCATCATGGAGATTGCCGCGCTGCCGCGCTTTGTGCATATTCGCGAGGTGGGGCCGCGTGATGGTCTGCAAAATGAGCCGGTGATCTTGAGCACAGCCCAGAAGGTGAAGCTGATCGATATGCTGGCGGATACCGGCTTGCAAGCCATAGAGGTAGGGGCGTTTGTGCGTCCGCAGCAGGTGCCACAGATGGCCGATACCGAGGCCGTCTTTGCCGGGATCGCTCGCCGTTCAGGTGTGGTTTATAGCGCGATTGCGCCAAATGTGATTGGGGCGCGCCGCGCGCTTGCCGCCGGCGCGGACGTGGTGCAGGTTTTTTTGAGCGCCAGCGAGAGCCATAATCGCAGTAATGTCAATATGAGCATCGAGCAGTCACTGGCGCAGGTGGCTGAAATGGCGGCGCTAGTACATAGCGCCGGTAAGCCGTTTGATGCAGTGCTGTCAGTGGCATTTGGGTGTCCGTTTGAGGGTGATGTGCCGGTTGAGCGCGTGCTCGATCTCTGTCAGCGGTTGCTCGATTTGGGCGCTGAGCAGTTGACGCTCGGTGATACGACCGGCATGGCCCACCCGCTGCTGGTGCAAGAGGTGGTGCGCGCCTTTCGCGCCCGCTTTCCGCGACAACCGCTGCGGTTGCATTTGCATAGCGCGCGCGGGGCCGGTCTGGCTAACCTGCTGGCCGGGTTGCAGTTGGGCATCGATCTGTTCGATTCGAGCATTGGCGGAATCGGCGGCTGCCCATTCGCTCCTGGCGCGCCCGGCAATCTCTGCACTGAAGATGTGGTGCATCTCTTGCACGAAATGGGAATTGCAACCGGCTTGAATTTGCCGGCTTTGATGGCAACGGCCCGCGAACTCGAGCGGATGTTGGGTCACGAGGTGCCCGGTCAGACGATTAAAGCCGGGATCTGTAAACATTTGCGTGATCGAGGTGATAGTTCGCTGTCATAGCGAGGGCGCTTCGCCGTGGATTGCAAAGGGGCGTTGTGACCACTGGAGAGTAGATTTGGATCCGCGTCATCGAGTGGTGATTATTACCGGCGCTTCGAGTGGCATCGGCGCGGCAACTGCGCGTTGTTTTGCCGCAGTAGGCGCGCGATTAGCCCTGGCGGCTCGTTCGGCAGATGCGCTGACGCGGCTCGCGGCAGAGTTGCCGCAAGCGATTGCTGTGCCGACCGATGTGTCCGATCCGGCGGCCTGCGCTCGCCTGGTCGAGCAGACGGTAGCTACCTATGGCGGAGTTGATATTCTCATCAACAATGCCGGTATCGGTTTGACCGGGCCGGTGACCAGTCTGGCTCGCGCCGATCTCGAACGGGTGCTGGCTGTCGATCTGCTCGGCCCGATCTGGTTGATTCAGGCGGTCGCGCCGGTGATGCGAGCTGCCGGGCGGGGACAGATCATCAATGTCTCGTCGGTGCTGGCAGTGCAGCCGTTGCCCTACCTGGGGGGCTATGCCGCAGCAAAAGCGGCGCTTGAGCAGATTAGCAATGCGTTGCGGATCGAATTGCACGGTAGTGGCATTGTGGTGACGGTGGTGCGCCCCGGCACAACTCGCACTGCGTTCAATCAGCGTCGATTGGGAAGCGGACGCGAGCGGCGGTGCATTGCCCCGCCTGGAGTGCCACCGGAAGCCGTCGCTCGCGCTATCTTGCGGGCAGCCCGCACTGAGCCACGGCTGGCCTACGTGAGCTGGATCGATCGGCTCGCCCTCCTGGCCGGGAGGCTGGCACCTGGGCTGATTGATGCCGTGTTGGCCCGCGCGTTCGGATGGGAAGAGCAGCGGTGAGGCAGGTCGATCCGCTGGCAGAGATGGGATATTCAGCAAACTCAACCCACAGCTCAATCACGCTTGACTCTGGTTGATCACTGCAATGATGAATGGAGCAGCCTTGTCGTCTTCACCTCAAGCTTTCTTGCGCCAGCCGGCACTCGATCCTGATGGTCGCCAGCTTGCCTTCGTCACTGCCGGCGATGTCTGGCTGGTTTCAATCGACGGCGGTACTGCCGAACGGTTGACAGCGCATCCGGCGCGTCATTATGGGCCGCGGTTTAGTCCTGATGGCCGCCAGTTACTGTTTGCTGCCGGACGCGATGGCGCCGGCGATCTCTATGTGCTCGATCTCGATGGTGGCGCGCCGCGTCAGATTACCTTTCAGGATGAACCGTGCTATCCCGAAGATTGGGCCGATGATGGCAAAGCAGTCTTCTTTTCCTGCGATATGGAGCAGATGGGTTTTGCAATCTATCGGGTGAGCGTGTACGGCGGGACGCCGGCGCCGATCTATCTTGAACCGTATGAACAACTTGACCAGGCTGCCGTGTCTCCCGACGGCCAAACCCTTGCGTTCGTCAATCGGCGCGAACGATGGTCGCGGCGAGGCCCCCACCCATTCTCGCCTGACGAGATCTGGCTAGGGCCGACTCGGCCTGATTATCAGGCATTGCGGCAACTGGCCGGCCCGTTTGGTGAACGATTCCAGTACGCCGGCAAACTGGGCTGGCCGCTCTGGGCACCCGACGGGCGGGGGATATATGTGGTGTGCGATTGCGACGGTCACGAGAATCTCTGGTATCTCCCGCTTGACGATGGCGTGCCACGCCAGATTACCTGCTTTCGCGGTGGCCGGTTACTCTTTCCGGCAATTGCCCGCCGCGCCGGCACGATTGTGTGTGAACGTGGCGATGGTCAGTTGTGGCGGATCGATCCTGTCAGTGGCGATGCTGCTCCCATCCCGATTCGGGTGCGGATCGATATCAAGCGCACGCCTGTGCGGATCGAGCACTGGAGCAGCGGTTTCAGCGAGGTTCGGCTCAGTCCTGATGGCAAGAAAGTGGCGCTGGTGGCGCGTGGCGATGTCTTTGCCGATTTTGCCGATAAAGAGACTGATCGGGAATTGCGCCAGGGGCCGGCGTTTCGCATCACCAATACTCCCGCTCGTGAATGGTCGATAACGTGGACCCCCGACTCGCGCAATCTGCTCTACCTGTCTGATCGCAATGGCGAAGTAGAGCTGTTTCGATACGATTTTGAAACCGGTAGCGAGGTCCAGCTTACCCATGATGGCAGGCCTAAACTCTTGCCGCGCATCGCTCCTAATGGCAAAGCCATCGCCTATATACGAGATAGGATGGTCATCGAATTGCTGGAAGAGTCAGGTGCCCAACCGCGTGAACTCTGTCGGGCGCGCTTCACTGTGGCTGCGGATCTCTGCTGGTCGCCTGATTCTCGCTACCTTGCCTTCATTGCCCAAGATGACCGCCTCTTCAGCAATGTCTACATTGTGCCGGTAGCCGGTGGCGAGCCGCGTCAGATCACCTTTCTCAGTAATCTGGGTGGCGGTAATCTAAGCTGGTCGCCTGATGGTAGCTTTATCATTTTCACGACCGAACAATACCGGCTGGAAGCGCAGATTGCGCGGGTTGATCTGCGCCCACCGCCACCTGTCTTTCGCGAGACAATATTCGAGCAGTTGTTTAAAAAAGGCGAGAAAGAGAACAACAAAACCGATCATCGATCTGACCAGGAGAAGCCGGCGGTGGTCAGTGAGCCGATCGTATATGAAGGCATCGAACGACGACTACGATTGCTCACGCCACCACAGATGAATACAATCGCCGGCCCGATCAGCCCAAACGGAAAAGACCTGCTCTTTCTGGCCTCTGTTGCCGGCAAAGTTGATGTCTGGACAATGCCGCTCGATGAGCCACGGGCCGATGAGCCACCGCGTCAGTTGACCGCTAATGCCGCGCATAAAAGCTGGTTGCAATTCGCGCCCGATGGGCGGAGCTTCTACTATCTCGAAGACGGTCAGCTTGTGGTGCGTCGCTTTCCCAGTGGCAATGAGCCAAACCGATTATCGTTGCGGGCCGAAGTAGAAGTGGATTTTCACCGCGCGAAAGAGCAGATCTTCACCGAGGCGTGGCGCGAGTTACGCGACAGCTTCTACGATCCAACCTTCCGCGGCCAGGATTGGCAAGCGGTGCGTGAACGGTTTGCGCCGTTGATCGGCGCTGTGCAGACCACCGAAGAGTTGCATACGCTGATCAACCTGATGGTTGGCGAATTGCAGGCTTCGCATCTTGGGAGCGGTTTCTACGGTTGGGAGAGTGACGATGGCTTTATCGGTATCATCTTCGCGGTCGAGCCGCTGTTGCGCGAGAGTCGGCTAGTGGTGGAACGGGTGTTGCCCGACGGCCCGGCGGCGCTGGCGTCTGAGCCGCCGCGTCCCGGCGAGGAACTGGTGGCGGTCGAGGGAACGCGCCTGAGCGCAACCGTTTCGTTGCACAAACTCTTGTTGCGCAGTGCTGGTCGGCGCGTGCGATTGACATTCCGCGCTGCCGATGGCAACGAGCGCGATCTCGTCGCGCGTCCGATTAATGCCGAAGCCTACAGGCGTCTGCGCTATCGGGATTGGGTTGCGACCAATGAACAGTACGTGCATCGGATGAGCCGCGGAAAGCTGGGGTATGTCCACATCGAGGAGATGAGCTATGCAGCCTATCAGCAGTTTCTGGTCGATCTCGATGCCGAGACGCACAGCAAAGCAGGCGTCATTATCGATGTGCGGTACAATAGCGGCGGCTATACGGCCACGTTCGTGCTCGATGTGTTGATGCGACGTTCAGCGTTACGGAGTGGATTTCGCGATCTCGGCGTGACCGATGCCAGCCATCTGGCCGGCAATCGCGTGCTCGATCGACCCACGGTGCTGGTAACCAATGAACGCTCGGCCAGTAACACCGAGATGCTCAGCGAAAGTTACCGACGGTTGCGGTTGGGGAAGGTAGTAGGGCGACCGACGGCTGGCGCAGTCATCTGGACGTACCGCATCCAGTTGCTCGATGGAGCCTGGCTGAGGCTACCGCAATTCTATGTGGTCACGCCAGAAGGGGAAGATCTGGAAGGTCGTGGTCGTCCGGTTGATGTGGAGGTTGCGCGCCCCTTAGGTGAATGGGCACAGGGACGGGATCGACAACTCGATGTTGCCGTGGCAACGCTCCTCAAAGCAGTGCGACGACGCAAAGAGCGGTAGATGCGCATTCGCTGCAAGGTTGTCGATCGACAGTATAATGGGAAGTACAATGAAAGAAACCCGAATCGGCTTGTGGACGGAAGAAAAAAAGTTCCTTTCTCACGCTATCCGGTCTCATTTGCGCCCAAACCGATGTGGCGCGGAAAAGAGAGGTTGAAGATGTCGACCCTTGCACCCCTTCGCTTCTCAGTCTGTCTCGATATGATCTTCACCGATCGTCCGTTTGAGCAGCGACTTGAACATATTGCCGATTTGGGCTTTCGCGCCTACGAATTCTGGACGCGACGGGGCAAAGATATGAATATCACCATCGCTTTGCAGACAGCGCTACGGCTGCACTGCGTGGCGATTGTGGGTAGCGAAGCAGCGCCGAACGATCCCGATCAGCGCGCGCAATTTCGTGATGAGATTACCCGCAGCGCTGCGCTGGCGGTTGACCTGGCCTGTGATAACCTGATTGTGTATGGCGGGGTCACGCGGCCTGACCTTGATTACACCAGTCAGCGTTCATGCCTGATCGAGGCGCTGCGCGAAGCAGCCGAGACGGCGGCTGATGCCGGCTTGAATCTGCTCCTCGAGCCGCGTAACCAGATTGATCACCCGGGGAGCTTTCTCTGGTCGTCAGATGAAGGTTTTGCTATTGTGCGCGAAGTCGGTCAGCCGCGCGTCAAATTGTTGTTTGATTGTTATCACCAGCAGATCAGTGAAGGCAATCTCACCAAACGCATTCTCGCCAACCTTGATCTGATCGGTCATATCCACGTGGCCGATGTGCCCGGTCGTCACGAACCCGGCACCGGCGAGATTAACTACGAGCATATTTTTGGCATCCTGCGCGAACACGCTTATAGCGGCTATGTCGGTCTGGAATACACACCACGGATCGACTCTGCGGCCAGTCTGCGCGCAGTGCGGATGATGGGGCAGTAATGCGGGCTGCTGCGTGTTTTGTCATATGTGGCTGATACCATTCTCACGGTAATCGTACTTGATATCATCGTTGTCTAGCTAACGTGGGGAAGGTGATGAATAACTTCTGCCGAATTGGTGTCTTCTACGATGGTTCCTACTTTTCCTATGCGCAGGCATATTTCTACAATGAAAAGAAGGTTGGCTGGCTCTCCTTCACACCGTTCCATCGCTTGATCGAGCAATTTATCAGCAGCAAAGAACAGCGCTACGCGGCGCACCGGATCGTGTATGCGAGCTGGCATCAGGGACTCTTTCCGCCATCACAGACCAACGAAAAACAATTTCAGGTTGAGCGCAATCGCCATATCGACTTGATGCATGCCGGTATCGAGCCGAAGTATGTGCCGATGTCGCCAAACGGGCACGAGAAGGGGGTCGATGTATCGCTGGCTATTGATGGGATGGAACGGGCCATCGAGGGCAAGATTGACGTTGCAGTGCTGGTTTCCGGCGATGGCGATCTGACGCCGCTGACCCGATCGCTCATGAAGCACGGGGTGCGGGTGGCGGTGTTCTATTTCGAATATGACTCGTCAGCGCGCAATAGCCGGATCAATGGCCGTTTGCTGAATGCCTGCAATTACTCATTTAATGTGAACAGTCTTGAGAATGATCCCCGGTATGCCGCAGTCTTCCAGAGCCTGTTTCGTCAACCACAAGCGGTAGCGGCGAAGAAATAGGCCGGCGCCAGCGGGGGATTGTGTGCATTGCGCAGGCGGCTTTCGCTCTCGTTCCGCACAACGTCTGAGCGCATTCAAGCCAGGTAGCGAAGGTAAGTTGTCACGCGGGGCTGTCATCCCGTGATGCTGCCCTGCGCAATCGCGTTACTCGACTCCTTCGAGTGTCCGCGCATCCAGTAAATGCCCCATTCGCAACTGCTTTGTCAGCAGATACGGCGCGCTATAGGCATTGGCCGGGGCCTGTAACGGTACCCGTTCGCGCACAACGATACCGTGGCGTTCGAGGCCGGTAATCTTGGCAGGATTGTTGGTCAGCAGTCGTGTCGTTGTAATACCCAGATCGCGCAAGATGGCGGCGGCAACGCCATAGTCGCGCATATCGTCGGGGAGACCCAGCGCCCGATTGGCGTCAACGGTATCAAGCCCTTGCTGTTGCAGCGCGTAAGCGCGAATCTTGTTTACCAGCCCGATCCCGCGCCCTTCCTGTCGCAAATAGAGCAAGACCCCGCGGCGTTCGTGTTGGATGGCTGTTAATGCCGCCGCCAATTGCTCGCCACAGTCGCAACGGTGCGAACCGAAAATGTCACCAGTCAAACATTCAGAATGAAGCCGAACCAGTATTGGTTCCGACCCGACCAGATCGCCGCAGGTGAGCGCTACCTGCTCTCTCTGGTGGGCATCGAGATAGACGACAATTTGGAAGTCACCGAACTTTGTTGGCAAATGTGCTATTGCTGCGCGAGTGATCAGTGTTGTCATGACAGAGCCTCTGAATCTTCGGAAGAGCGAAACATACGCGGTGGGGATGGCGTCGGTCGAGCGAGCGCAATCAGGCTGATCAGCCATGCGCCGGTAAGCAGCACGCTACTGCCGAGGTAGGGAGCGGTAGGGCCAAAATAGTCGAAGCTGATGCCAAAACCAGCCGGTCCGAGCAGTAACGCGAGACTGATCAGTGCCTGCATACCGCCAAGTACTGCGCCCTGGCGACCAGATCCAGCGCGGAGCGAGACCAGGCTGGTGATGGCAGGCACAGCCAACCCCATCCCAATCGCGAGCAGCGCTGCCGGTGGGAAGAGCATCCAGCCAGACTGTTGGATCAGTCCGACGAAGGCGAAGGATAATGCCATCAGACCCAATCCACCGCCGGCCAGACCGGCTTCGCTAAAACGTGGTTGTAACCGCCCGACGAGCACACCCTGGGTGAACGCAGCGCATAATCCAACAAACACAAACAGGAGAGCGTTTTGCGCTGGTCCCCAGCCAAACCGGGTTAGCGTGAAGAGCGCAACATTGCTTTGCAGGCCGGAAAAGGCAAGATTGAGCAGCGTTACGGCAATCAGCAATGGGCGCACAGTCGGAAGCTGAAGCGCCGTCAGTGCCGGCGCAAGCCAGTTGTGAAAGCGAATCGGGTGGGAGCGGCGGCGCGCTGGTGGCAACGATTCGGGCAGCGCGATTGTGGCATAGAGTGCGTTAAGGAAGGCAATACCTGCGGCCAGGAGAGGTGGCAGCGCCAGACTGTACTGGCTGAGGAAACCGCCCATCGCTGCCCCACCGATCAGCCCCAGACCAAATGCCGCCCCCAGCAAACCCAGGCCGCGTGCCCGGTCGTCAGGCCCGGTCACATCGGCGATGTAGGCTTGAGCTACCGGCATACTCGACCCGGCAGCGCCGCTGATGGCGATTGCTAACGCCAGCATCGGCAATGAATTGGCCAGCGCCAGCCCCAGATACGCGACGGATGAACCAAACAGACACCCCAGGATCACTGGTCGTCGGCCAATCCGGTCGGAGATCGTTCCCACCAGTGGCGCCACCAGCAGTTGCATCGCTGCGTAAAGTGAGCCGAGCAGGCCGACGATGGTAGCGTCGCCAGACCATGCCTGTACCATGAAGGGTAATAACGGCATGATTAAACCGTAACCCAGCATATCAACCAGTACCGAGCCGGCGACGATGTAGCGATGGCGCATCGGCAACGTCTCCTCCAGGCTATCTATGACAGAATGTCTTATCGCGCGTCTGCGCGGTCATCGTTGGCGCAATCTGCGCTATTGGTGCGTTCCCCGCTGGCCTACGATATTCCGTTGATGCTGTATACAGATGTCATCTGTTACAGCATCATGCCTGCATCGCCTGCTGCATCAGACGGTGAGCAATCGCCAGGACTGCCGGACGAAGGCCGGTAGTGGCCGTCAGCATTGGCCCAAACTGCACGCGCACCGGCGCAGTGGCAAGATGTGGCCACAGTACCTGCACGATAGCGGCCAGCCACTGCCGTTCAGCCGGATCGCGGCGCAGGCGGGTCAGAGGATGGCGGAGCGCAGCCGGCGCCTGCACATCACTCACGATGGCCGTCACGACAGGCACGCCCGGCGCTAATCGTCCGAAGAGATCGAGGCTGCTCGACCAGGCCGACAGACTGGCAGTTGCCGCCGGATCGCGGGCCGGATCTGGCTCGATCTGTCCGGCAGGAAAGGTCAGGATGGCTCCGCCCTGTTGGAGATGGCGAATCGCGACCCGGATCGCAGCCATTCGACTCAGCGGTGTCGTACCGACCGGAATGATGGCGGTAGCAGTGTTGGGTAGCGCGCGCAGCAATGGTCGCGCAATGGCGATAATGCGCAAATCGGCGCGGCCAAGGGCTGTAATCAGCGCGGCAGCGTCGAGCAAACCGGGATGGTTGGCGACTACAAGCAGCGGCCCATGACGTGGCGGCAACGGGCCATCGATGCGCAGACCGGGCGCAAATCGGGAACAGATCCACTCGCTACCAGCCGGCAATCCCGCGCTTGCCACCATGTGATCGAACATCAGTAACTGACGGGCAAACCGGCGCGCTGCTGGCCGGGAGAGCACCGTGACAATGCCGCCAAGCCATGGTGGACGGCTGATCCCAAAGCCTCGCAAGATGTCAGCCGTATTGAGCCAGATCAGATCGGCGAGAGTATCCGAAGGTAAACGCTGCGACAGTGAGTCGCAGCGACGGTGACAAACAGTAACAGTAGCCACGATAGATACTTAAAACCTGTAAGGTTGAGTTGCGATCGATTAACGCTGTATTTGTATCATACCACTACTTGCCAAAAAATCGCGGTACAATTAAGGATGCATACCCTTTCCAATAGAGGAGCATGGCTATGACGACAGTCACGATCAACGATGTCGAGATGGAAGCGCGACCTGGCGAGCGCCTCCTCGACATTGCCCGGCGCAACGGCGCTCACATCGGCTTCGTCTGCGATGGCACTGGTTTCTGCCAGACTTGCAAATTGAAGGTACTTGCCGGTAGTGAATCGCTCAATCCACCGACTGAACTTGAGAAGACCTGGATTCCCGAGCAACGGTTGCAAGAGGGATGGCGACTGGGATGTCAGGCGGCAGTGCGAGGTAGAGGGCCGGTTGTTGCCCTGACGAACGCCGAAGAGCTACGACGGCAGACGTTTGCCGTGTTCAATCCACCCCCAGGGACGAATGTCGCCGATAATGTCAGTGCCCTCACCCGAAACATTTTGCAACAGAACATCGATCAGATTGCCGGTTATCCGTTCAATATGCTCAACGCTGTGAGCAGGATCGGTCTGGGCCGACTGATCAATCCCTGGCAATCGGTGGAACGCTTCAATCAGTGGCTATCCGACACAGCAAAAGTCATCGATCAAACTCTACGCTCCCCGGTTCCGGCGCCATCCGCTGACCCGCTCGATCGGGTGCGGGCAGCGGCGGCTGACGCGCGGCGAGCCAGCGAATAATCGATCCTGCTGTGATGCAGAGTGGTGAATTTGTTCCATCCAGCGCTGCTCTGCATCACGACAATATCTCAGTGGTACGCCTAATTTTCCACTCGATGGAACACCTCGGCCAGTGGCACGCCAAACGCTTCTCCCCGCTCAGCAGCCCACTGGCGTACCATGGCAGCCAGTTGCGTCTGATCGGTTCCTAATTGAGAAACGTGACAGCGCAACGCAGCCAGCTTCTGTTCAATCGTCGCGCTAATATCAACCGCCAGATTCACGACCGGCGCGCCCATTACAAACAGTTCACGAACGCGCGATGGCGGGTAACCCTCGGCAAGCAATTCGGGGAAATCCCAGCTATTCTGCGCTGCCGGATACACGGCGGCTAAGGTTGCGTTGGCAGCAGCGAGATGGTCGGGATGAAATCGCGGAAGGGAGTACTGCGGCGTCCAAACCCGATCAGGAGACTGACAAACGACGCGCTGGACCCGAATTCGCCGAATCTGGCGCACAATATCGCGGCGCAATTCGAGGGTTGGTTGTAGCATACCGTCAGGGTAATCGAGGAAGACGACCTCTTTCAAGCCAAGAATGGCAGCAGCCGCTTGCTGCTCGGCTTTGCGAATGTCACTGATTCGCCGACGGGCCTCTGGACCGACATCGGTCGCATCATCAGGGCCGCCACTACTGCCATCGGTGCAGATCACGAGCGTAATCTCCCACCCCTCTGCTGCCCAGGCTGCCAGAGTGCCGCCACAACCAAACTCTGCATCATCAGGGTGAGCTACCACAACCAGGGCAGTCTTAGGGGTTGATGTATCGTTGTCCATGTCTCCTCCTGGTAGTATTGTGTTATCTGATGTTAGGATAACATACCTTGTCGGTATCGATCTGTTCGCTGTCTGGTATGTCAGCCTCACGTCTCAGGTGACATTCCAATCAGTTGACGCCAAACTCAGACTCGGATATACTACCAGAGGCGGGCCGGTAGCTCAGCGGTAGAGCACCTGACTTTTAATCAGAGGGTCGTGGGTTCGATCCCCACCCGGCTCACCAGCTCAGGTAGCCTGATGTCGTTTCGGCATCAGGCTGCTTTTTTGTTGTTGACAAATTGATAGAGACATGTAGGGCGGCAAATGCAGGAGTAGGGGCTGAGCGGGTTTAGGTTCGGCGCCTTGGGCAATAATCTTCGCGCCTCGATCAATTCCTGCTGTAAGGCATAAAAATGTTGGATAGGGCAAACGCTGAGTCTTTTTTGGCGTGATATTCCGATCTTGCAAAGCGAGATGTGATGTGTGGCCCCTGGCGGGCAGGCGAGTCACATCGATCACTCATCAAGAGTATGCCATCATTTTGCTGAATTTGAGATCAAGTGATGGAAGAAAGGGCAAGAGAACAGAGGTGGTTCCTGGCTGGAAGGACATACTTTTCGTAAAAAGTTTGAAAAATTGGATGACGGCGCATCTGCGCAGAGGAGTTTCTTGTTGTGAAATGTGCTCGTTCGTGATTGGCTAAAGGTGAAATATTCGCTGTCAGGTTCGATCCCTACCCGGTTCACCAGTTTAGACTGACTGGAGGCAATATCGCCTCCAGTCGGTTTGCTGTACACGCGGCATTACCGTCTACCAGCTTTCACTGGCAAAGCGGAACAGGGCCAGACCGCCGGCAAAGAGGATGGTTGGCGCAAGGGCCAGACATGCCGGCAGTCCAAGCTGCTTGAGACTGAAGACGCGCCGTCGATAGCCAAGCAGCGCTGCCATCACCATGGTAAAGATGGTGAAGATCTCGCTCATAATACCGGCTACGCCGAAAAGCGCCAGCGGCCAGTAGAGCAGGGCAAGCCCGCTGTGAGCGAGAAGAATGAAGAGACCGTTCAAGACCAGCAAACCGCCAAAGTCGCTCCAATCAAGCACGGGACGCTCTGGTTCTGGATTGCTGCGGAGTGTATGGTTGAAGACCCACAGGATAAGTGGGGTGATCGCGATACCGAATAGTGCGCCTGTGATTGTGCGCACATCGTTGCGCGGCAGGTAGAAGTAGGTTTGCCCCGTATCTTCAAGCACCGAATTCACGCCATCGACGAGCATCGTCAACACGCCTGCGCCGAGTGTGACCAGCAACGATAGCGGAGGGAGTGACGCGGCGCGGCTGTGTCCGCGCAACCAGAGGTAGAGCAGGCTGATCAGAAAGCTACTGTAGATGCCGAGATTGCGCGCGCAGAGTGGCAGTGGTTGCTCACCCAAAAAGATGAGGTGTTTTTGCGCAACCAGACCATGCACGGCGGCGTACAGCTTCCATTCGAGGTCGGCGCCTGGCCAGAGAACGAAGATAAGGATCAGCGTAGCAAGCAGAAACAAAAAAGCAAGACCCCAGACTCGTTCCGCTCTGGTTGGCTGTCCTGCTGCTATGCGGCGGGCTGCAATTCGCTGGCGGGCCAGTTCCAGGATTTCTTCAGGCGATGGCTGGTTCATACGCTTGGCGGTGATAGCGCGAATGATTATCGATGATTGTTACTATGATAGCCGGATTGTTCGCGCTCTGGCAAGTGGCGGCTGTTGGACTGGCATGCAGCTTGTGGCGTTGCTGCGTTTCGGCTGCGTTTTGCGGTTGAGATGGTCTTGGTTGCAGCGGTAGCCGGCTTGATGAGTGCGAGCAGCTAAAACCGCACTGCTTGCCGGCACGTCGTTAACCTCGCGTCAGGTGGCGAACGCAAACGAGCTATCGCCATCCGGCATTGTGCATCGTCGCTCGGCTCTGTCTTCCGGTTACGCACCTCGCAGCTCAGGGGAGCTTGCCCATCCGTCGCCAGCTCTCAAGCAGGATACTCAGCCCGATCAGCAAAAGCAGACCGGGGAAGAAGAGGCGTGGCATGAGGAAGAGAAATCCCAGGCCAAACAACCAGATTGCGTTGCGAATGCCGCTGATCAGAGCGCCGCGCTGGAAGTGGACGATTAGCTGAATAATGCCGAGGAGCATCAGTATATTCGGCCAAACTGCCAGCGGTAGCCGGAGGAACAGCGGGATAAGCAAGGCAGCGCCAATCAGCAGGAAAACAATACCTGCTTCATTCCCGCGCGAAGCTGGTTGTGGTTGCGGCGTTGGCGCAGTTCGCGCTTGAGAGCTGGGCGCCTGCGCAGATCGGGCATGGATCGGTTCACCGCAGTAGACACAAAAGCGGGCATAGCGCGGATTGACAAATTGACAATGCGGGCACGTGATAATCGTATCGGCGCTGGCCGGCAATTGAACAGTTTCACCGGTATTTACCCGAACTGCTGTGCCGCATTCGATGCAGAAGCGAGCATCATTGGGTAGTCTGGTTTGACATTGTGGACAATGCATCACGCTCTCCTTTTCGCTCACGCTCTGAGTGCAGGCGCGCAGGCATTCATGCGGTGCTCGTCAGATTAAGCCAAACGGGTGAACATGATTGTAGCAATAGTCTGGTTTGCTACCATTAAAACTGATTGTGCTACCCTGCGACATTCTCACTCTCTTGCGCAGTCTTGCGTGAATTTCCTGCTGATATGACGCAACCATTTCAATTATGGTTGCGCATACCGGCGCAAACAGGCCAGAGCTTCGCGTTGCATAAGAGTCGGCGCATTGTCCAGAGATAATTCGCCAATCGTTGCGCTGTAGAGAAACGACTCGACACCGAAGATGGCGCAACGAGCTGCCGGGGTTGGCGGCAAACCGGGGGCGGTGGCGGCGTGAGCGGCGGCAGCGGCGCGGGCCGGATCGGTCTGGATGCTTTCATCGGTGAGCAAGGCGCGCAGAGCCGGCAATCTACCCAATGCAGCGCTGAGGCGGAGCTGCACTGCCGGCTGGTAGAGGGCTTCCAGCAGGCCGGCAATATCATCGGCATCGGCTTGCCCGGCACGATGACGCATGAGCAGGCTGCCCCCAATTAAGGGGCGGGCCGGAGTGCCGTTGAAGGCCGGCAATGGCGCGATGTTGACCTGAAACGTATCACTGATTGCCCGGTACGTTGACCATGCCCAATCGCCATCGATAGCATATGCCGCAAATCCCTGCGCCAGCAGCCGTTGACCGCGCGCGTAACTGTCGCCATTGCGCGGCGCTGCCCGATAAAGTTCCCGCAGCAGGTTGAGCGTTGCGCGCATCTCTGGGGTGTCGAGCGTTGGTTCGTTGCCATCAGGGGTGGTGAATGCGCCGCCGGCAGCATACAGCCACGGCGCCAACCAGCGCGCTGCGCCCCAACCCTGCACAAACCCGGCCCGTTCGGATGTGCGCGCGGCCTGTGATAAAGCTACCAGCTCGGCGGCAGTATCCGGTGGTGTCCGGTCAGGCTGATAAAGCAGTATCAGCATATCTTGCGCAGTCAGTGGCGCACCCCACAACGCATCATTGCTGCTGGCGAGCGCGCGCAATCCCGGCAAGAGGTCAGTGGGCAAGTCGGTTGCCAGCGGCGCTAGCGTTTCAGCAGCCAGCAGGCCGACCAGCGCTTCTTGATCGGCCCAGATCAGATCGGGCGGAGGCAGGCCGAGCAGTTGATCGGTTGCCAGACCGATCAGCAAGCCATCGGGGTCGCGTGGCACGATCGTGAGTTGCAGACCGGCGCTTTCGGCAGCGTTGCGCAATTCGGCGGCAACGACCGGTTGCGCCTCTTCTCCTTCGGCCAGCCAGATTGTCAGGCGACGCGCAACTGGTGTCGCCGTTGGGACGCTGGTGGCGGCAGGCATTGGGGTCGCCGTGGGCGCTGCGGTCATCGTAGGCGCTATCGTCGCGGTAGGCGCTGTCGTCGCCGTGGGAACCGGCGTTGGCGCAGCGCAAGCAGCGCAGATCAACGCCGCGATGCCGATCAGCACCGCGGCGCGGGCAATGCGAGCACTCACAACGTTATCCCTGCAAATGGGCCTCGAGGAACCAGAGATCTTTGTCGATTGCGCGGGCAATTTCGGTGAGCAGATCGGCGGTAGCCTGATCGCTCAGCTCGGCGGCAAAATCGATAGCCTGGCGGGTCGTCTTGCCATAAGCGGCAAATCGGTCAGCCAATGCCGCAACGTGAGCCAGGCCATCGGTAATGTCAGAAGGGTATTCCGGCAAACGCGATGTTGTTGCCGCCATGCGCGCTGTGCCCATTGCCATGCCGCCGAGTGCGGTCACTCGCTCGGCCAGCAGATCAACAAATCCGCTCAATTGTCCGGCCAGCTCATCAAACAGTTCGTGCAGTTCCAGGAACTGCGGCCCCTTGACATTCCAGTGGGCCTGTTTTGCCTGACTCATCAGATCGAAGGTGTCGGCCAGTTGCTGGTTGAGCATCGCAATTAACGAACGACGTCGCTCAAGCGGTATGTCGATTCGAGTGGCAAATTCGGTCGTCTGAGCCATTGCATACCTCCTTTATTTCATTCCTCTGCCGATCCGCAACGTCGCGGTCGGTAAAGTTGAAATTCACCTCAGTGCTTTCATCTTACCAGAGTCGCAGTCGTTGTGCCAATCGGCGGATAGGGTAAATAAGTCCGGATACCGAATTCTATGGCCGATCATATCTCTACGGAATCGATATAACACCGGTGGCTGCGCCTGCGTTGTCATTGGCTGGCGCGTGATGTAGCGGTGATTGCAGCCAATGATTCTGGGTCAGGCAGTGTATCGGCTACGGCGCATTAGCGCCAGATTGCTCGAGTTGGGATACATTGCTTTCGAATGACTGCGCGTAGAGAAGCAGTAACGCACTGGCGCCTGTCGCGATTGCTTGCCGCATACGTTTCGCTCGAGCAGAGTTGTGTTACCATGCCAATGCCTGAACAACGAAGGCGCAGTGCCTTTGTTCCCACACAAGACATCTTAAGCGCGGAGTTTGAGCGTGCCTACCGTTTTCGAAACCACTATTGCCGAAATTCATCGAGTTTCGACTGCTATCCGCGACCGTATTGGCCAGATCATCGTTGGGAAAGAAACTATCATTGACCTCTTGCTGGCCGCATTGTTGTGTGAAGGTCATGTCTTGCTTGAAGATGTGCCCGGTACCGGCAAGACCACGCTGGCGCGCGCGTTAGCCGGCGCGCTCGGTTGTAGCTTCCAACGAATTCAGTTTACGCCCGATCTGCTGCCGTCTGACGTGACCGGCCTCTCATTCTTTAACCAGAAACTCGGTGAGTTTCAGTTCAGACCTGGCCCGATCTTTGCCCAGATTGTGCTAACCGACGAAATCAATCGAGCGACTCCACGCACCCAGAGCGCGTTGCTTGAGGCGATGCAAGAGCGAACAGTCTCGATTGATGGCGAAACTCGTCAGTTGCCGCGTCCATTCCTGGTTATTGCCACCCAAAACCCGATTGAGCTGGAAGGAACCTTTCCGTTACCGGAAGCGCAACTCGACCGATTTTTGATCAAGGTAGCGATGGGCTATCCGAGCGTTGCGGAAGAAGAAGAGATTGTGCAACGATCGCTTACCCCACTCGTTGCCGCCGATCAGCCACCGGTCGTGACCGCCGAGACAGTGCGCGCGCTTCAGGTTGCGGCGCGTGGGATAGCGATTAGTCCTCCGGTGCGCCAATATCTGGTTGCCATCGCGCGCGCCACCCGCGATCATCCCGACATCGAGCTGGGCGCCAGTCCACGCGGTTCGTTGGCCCTGGCCCATCTGGCTCAAGCAAGGGCAGCGATGGCCGGGCGCAGTTTTGTCTTGCCCGATGATGTGAAAGCGATTACCATACCGGCGCTTAATCATCGGTTGATCCTAACCGCAGAAGCGCGCTTACGCGGTCAGACTGCAACTGCGATCCTCGAGCGGATACTGGAACAGATTCCGGCGCCGGTAGAGGGCTAACATGGGCTAACATGGATGGAGAGTATCCTGTTAACGGATATGCGCTCGCAACGGCACATATTTCTCTCAATCGGTCAATAACCGTTTGCCTTGCGAATGCATAATCAGCGGCCACACCTCATCGGCAGGCACTGGCTGCGCGATCAAGTATCCCTGCAACACGTCGCAACCCATACTGACGAGTGCCGCGCGTTGCTGCTCGCTCTCAACGCCCTCAGCGATCACGGCGAGGCCGAGACTATGGGCCAGATTGACAATTGCGCGCAACAAGGCCCGGCTGTTGGTCACCACATGACTCTGTTCATCGATTGCGCGCACAAACGCCTGGTCGATTTTGAGCGCATCGAGGCGAAGCTGACGCAGATACGCCAGCGATGAATAGCCGGTGCCGAAATCATCGAGCGCAATCCGCACGCCCATCTGGCGCAACTGATCGATCTGGCGCGCGGCGTAGATCGGGTCATCGAGCATGACGCCTTCGGTAATTTCGAGTTCGAGGTACGGCGCAGGGAGACCGGTCGTATTGAGGACAGCCGCCACTTCGGCAACGAATTCTGGCCGCAGCAACTGACGCGCCGAGATGTTAACGCTGATGCGCAGCAGCGGGTACCCGGCCTGATGCCAGGCCATGACCTGCCGGCACGCCTCGCGCAAGACCCAGGAGCCAAGCTCAATAATTAAATCGCTCTGTTCTGCAATCGGCACGAACTCACCAGGTGGAATCGAGCCGCGTTGCGGATGATTCCAGCGCACCAGCGCTTCGACGCTGGTGATCGTCTCGCTGACCAGATCGTATTGGGGCTGGTAATAGACTGCTAATTCATGACGTTCAATGGCGCGACGCAATTGCGCTTCGAGCGCGAGGCGGGTATGAGCGCGGCGACTGTGTTCAGGCCGGTAATGGAGAAAGCCGCTGCGTTTGAGTTCCTTTGCGCGGTGCATCGCGCTATCGGCGTTTTTGAGCAGCGTTACCACATCGACCCCATCGCGCGGAAACAGGCTGATGCCAATGCTTGCGGTGAGGCGTAATTCTTGCCCTTCATGGACGTATGGCGTCTGAAGTGCATCAAGCAGCCGTTGTGCGGCAATATCCGCCAGGCGGGCGTCGGGCAGATCGGGCATCACCAGCAAAAACTCATCGCCCCCCATGCGACCGAGGGTGTCTTGCGGTCGAACACATGCCGCAAACGCTTGACTGACATGCTTGAGAAACCGGTCACCGATGGGATGCCCTAACGAGTCATTCACCTGTTTAAACCCATCGAGATCGATAAAGAGCAGCGCGACACTATGACGTCGTTCGCGCGCATCGCGCAGCGCCAGTTCGATCCGTTCTTGCAACAGATGGCGATTGGGAAGGCCGGTCAGCGCATCGTAGCGCACCTGATAGTGCAGTTGCGCGTTGAGCTGGGCATGTTCGGCGATGAGGTAGAAGAGTTCGGCAGTGATGCGCAGCAAGGATTGATCACGCTCATGCATCCAGCCGGTTTGCGGGCACAAAATGATGAGGGCGCCGTTGGTGTTGCGCAGCGGCCAGACCCATCCACGCTGCACACCATACTGGTGGAACTGTTCCCAGAAACCGTGCAGTTCGATGAGATGCGGCGGCGACTGGTGGTGTGCGATCAATGTCGGGACACGCGCCGCAATCTGCCCGGCATCTTCAGCCAACCGTTCGCTCCACGCTGCGGCCTGATTGCCAATGCCAACCCAGACTAACCAGTGCGGTCGTTGCCGTTCAATCAGATTGACCAACCGTTCGAGTATGGCAGTCGTCGGCGCGTGTTGCAACAGAAGGGCGAGAATCTCGGAACGGTCATGTTCGAGGAACGTTGTCAGCTTTTGAGCGCTAATATCACGATGGAGCGCAATATAGTGCGACGTCTGTCCGTGTTCACCCGTTACAGGTGAGAGGCTCAGATCGACCCAAATGGGTTCGCCGGCACGGGTGTAGTACAAAAGTTCTAACCGTATCGGTTGGCGTTGTTCCATCGCCTCCCACAGCGCGGTCAGCGCTGCCGCATCGGTGGCCGGGCCGTGAAGAATGCGGAGACTCCGCCCGATCAGTTCGTTGACCGCGTAGCCGGTCAGGCGGCTACACGCTGCGTTCGCGTAGCGAATGAACGGGCCAGGCGCGTGGATTGGTTCGGCATCAAGAATCAACACCGCGTCATTGGTCTGTACCACCACTGATTCCAGCAAGCGCAGACGCTCTTCGGTATACTTGCGCGCGGTGATGTCGCGCGCGACAATCAAGGTGCCGCCGTTTGCCAGCTCATCGTGGTAGAGTGGATCGATGCTCACGTCAACGATCAGTTCGCGTCCGTCAGGCAGCCGGTGAATCATTTCGCCCCGCCAACCGGCGCCGTTTTGCGCCGGTGACGAAGCGCGCGGGTGCGGCAATTGCTCGGCAGTAAACAACACGCTCAGCGGTTGATTGATGACCGCTTCCGGTCGAACGCCGTACAGATACGCAGCCATATCGTTCAGGTACATGATGGCGCCGCTACTGTCGGTGACAATCACCGCTTCACTGATTTGCGCTAATACCCGCGCTCGCACATTGAGCTGCCGCTCTGCTTCCAGCCGATCGGTAATCTCATACCCGATACTCAAGACCTGCCATTCACCAAAGCTCTGGATGAGCGTACCTTGCACCTCGACCACGCGCATCACCTGATCGCGAGCGTAAATGCGGAAGCGCGCCGGCGTGAGTGTTCGTTTCTCGCGCAACTCCCGACGACGCTGCCAAAAGAGATCGTGTTCTTCGCCGGCGAGAAACTCGGTGAGCGGGCAGTTGATAAGGTCAGCCGGATCGTCCACGCCAAAGATACGCGCGCCGGCGGGGTTGCAGTACCGAATCACGCCTTCGGGAAAACTGCTGATCATAATCAGCATTGGCGCCAGGTCAAGCACCTGCTGATGACGGCTTTCGCTCACTCGCAGCGCATAATCGGCTGCGAGCGGCGCCGTCACGTCGCGCCCGCTGACAATAAATCCCTCAATTGCGCGATGATGCAGATAGTTACAGCAACACAGCTCGAAGATGCGCCAACCACCTTCAGCGTGGCCCAAACGAGCATGCACCCGCCTCGGTACACATTGACCGGCTTCCAGGCGCGCCAGTTGTGACTGCAATGCGTGGTGATCGTCGGGATGCACCAGATCGGAAAAGGAGCTGTGGAGTATTTCTGCAGGTGTGTAGCCGAGCAGCGAGTGAACTGATGGGCTGGCGAAGCGGATTGTGCCATCGGTGGCTACGACCAACACAATTTCAGTGAGATGCTCTAACAGCGCATCGAGCAGTGGTGCGGTGGTTATACCGTTGAGAAGTGTCGGTTGATCGGGTACATGATTGTCAGTCATAAACTGGCCAGATCGGGTGTGGATCGTTTGCCGCTGCTGCTAAGTATACCGCGTTTACTGCAGAGCGTTGCAATGATAATGAAAAAAGCCTGCCGGTGGCGGCAAGGCGTGAACGACAGGGTTCAGCGACCAATCGGGATCAGGTGAAAAGTTGCCAGACATCAAACCCAAGTGAAAAGAGGATGATAAAGAGAATAACACTTGACAGCGGGAGCATGTCGAAACGACGAGGGTGACGGGTTTGCCAGAAATAGCGCAGACTGCGCACCAGCATGGCAATGGCCAGCAAATCAAGCAAGACGACCAGCGGCAACGAAATGTCGGTAGTCAGCCCGATGAGCGGTAAGACGATCGGCAACAAGACGTATTGCAACGTACAGCGGGTGGCCGAAATGAACAACGAGAGACTGAAAGCGCGTTCGCCTGGTGTTGCCGGCACTACGTCGTCAATTGCGCTATCGTCAAGATCTTCGTCGGCAGACTGCAGCGCCGCCGGTTGCGGTGGCAGGAAAAGAAGCCGATCAAACATGCGATCAAGCGTGTCGGTGATGGCAGACATAGGCAATTACCACCTTGCGCTAATTTCTTCCTTGCTTTGTCATTATACCAGCATTTGCTGCCATATCAAAACGGTGTCGTTTCCTCCACTGACGGAGATATATCAGATCAGGTTGGGGTATACTGAGCTTAGCGAAGCAATATCGCTGGCAAGCGCATGCATCGTCGGCCAGATTGATGCGCGCGGTAACCCACAGATGTTGCTGGTCTGGCTTGTGGTAATATCGACCTGTTTTTACATTTGGTAGAATCTGCTCTATGCAACACCTCAAAAGTGTCATTGCGCTCGGATTGCTTCCACTTGCCGGCTGGTGGTGGTTTGAAAGCAATGTCTTTATCACAGCATGGCTGCTCGGCCATAGCGAAGGCTTTCAGCGGTTTGTGATCTGGATGATCTCAACGTTGCAAAGCAGTGGCTATGTGACGATCATTGTTCTCGGCGTAGTGTATCTCCTGGCCAGTCTGATCGAGCTAATCTGGTGGCCGACGGGTGGCATGGCAAAGCGCTGGGGCGTCACGGCGGTGATCTTCTGGCTGGTGGTGGTGGGCTTGGAAGCGATTGGCATTTTCAACGGCTACAGTGTGCGCTACTTCGGCATGTTTGCAGTCGATGGCCAACCGCCGCCCGAGTGGGGGCTTTGGTTGAGTGGCGTGCCGCTGGCGTTGCTGTTTGCTGCCGGCCCTGAAGGTGTGATCCGGTGGGCGCTGATCACGATCGCTACCTGGTCACGCCAGATCTTCTTTCGCCAGGCGCCGGCGCGCGAAGGGTGACGGCTCAACCGGTGCCGGTTGACAACCGCCGCGCCACCGACCAGATCAGGGCGAGACACGGTCTCGCCCTGACAGGCGCCTGACTGTTAATTCTCTTCCTCTCTGGTGAGCTGTTCAGGAATCAACCGCTCGACAATGACGACATCGCGCCAGCGGCCATCGAGGCGGGCATGTTTTTCGTAGATCCCCACTTCGCGAAAGCCAACCGATGCCAGCATCGCCCGACTGGCGGTATTCTCAACGAACACCCGTGAAAGCAACTTCCAGAAGCCGGCGCGGGCAGCAGCTTCGATCAGCGCCAGCATGGTGAGGCGACCGATGCCGCGTCCTCGCCATTCCCGCTCGACATACACCGAGAACTCGGCGATGCCGGCGTAGCACGCCCGCGTCCGGTACGGGAAGGTGGCGGCAAAGGCGACGATCTGGTCGTTGACCACCGTGACTACAATCGGGAAGCGGTTGCCAAACCATTGCGCCACCTCGTCGGCAGTGCGCATGCGTGTTTCAAAGGTGGCAATGCGGTCGGCAATGCCCTGATTGTAGATGGTGGCAATCGCTGCCGCATCAGCCGGTGTGGCCAAACGGGTGAATACACTGCTCATCGGTTGACATCCACTACCACCCGCCCGCGCGTCTGGGCATTGGTGATCTGCTCGGCGTAGGCCGGTAGATCGGCAAACGGGATAACGGTTGTCATTCGGTCAAGAAGATCTGGCGAGAGATCGCGCGCCATGCGTTCCCAGGCCCGTAGCCGTTCCTCGCGCGGCACCATCACCGACTCGACACCGATCATCGTTACCCCACGCAGAATGAACGGGTACACCGTAGTGGTAAACTCGGCTCCGCCGGCGTTGCCGCAGATCGCAACCGCGCTCCGCATCGCCATCGAGCGCAACACTCCGGCGAGTACGGCTCCGCCAACCGTATCAACGGCGCCACCCCAGCGTTCGCTTTCGAGCGGACGACCGGGCGCACTCAGTACGTTCCGGTCAAGAATGCCGCTAGCGCCAAGTTCGCGCAGATATGCCTCTTCGTGGGGGCGACCGGTGGCAGCGATCACCTTGTGACCGGCTTTTGCCAGTAAGGCGACGGCGACGCTGCCAACGCCGCCGGCAGCGCCGGTAACCAGCACTTCGCGGTCGGGAATGAAGCCGTGACGTTCGAGAGCCAGCACGCAGAGCATCGCAGTGAACCCTGCTGTACCCAGCGTCATCGCATGCAGCAGGCTCATTCCTGTCGGTAGCGGCACCAGCCACTCGCCTTTGACACGGGTATACTGACTATAACCACCCCAATGTCGCTCGCCAACTCCCCAACCGGTGAGGATAACCTCATCGCCGGGCCGGTAATGCGGATCTGCCGATTCGACGACGGTGCCGGCGAAGTCAATTCCCGGCGCGAGTGGGCTCGCGCGCAAAATTTTGCCTTTGCCGGTAATCGCCAGGCCATCTTTGTAGTTGAGCGTCGAATAAGCCACTTTGACTAACACCTCGCCAGAGGGGAGTGCGCTTAACGGCAACTCGCGGAACTCGACTCGCCGGCCATCAGCTCCTTCTTCCACGACCAGGGCGGTAAAGCGTTCTTCGCTCATCGGTATGCTCCCTTGCTGCTGTAGCGCTTGTCTGCTGTACTGTCGATTATAATAAATGCAGATGCCTTTGCCAAACCGGGTAGCTGTGGTAACATCAGGCGTCAGGATATGCATCTGGTGCGGTAGCTGTCAAGATTTGTTTGTATGTCTGGCAGCGCTGCAAGTGTATGAGCTACGATACAACGGTCGCTACCTGATCAGGAGCAGTTTAGTCCGTTGCCTGTCCTGACCGCATCACATTCGGAGTCATTATGATCCATGCACTTGATCACGTCGTTATTCTTGTCGAACATCTACCGTCGGCAGTGGCCGCGTATACCGCAGCCGGTTTTGTCGTTGCTCCTGGTGGTGAGCATGCCGATGGCGCAACTCATAACGCGCTGATTAGCTTCCCCGATGGTACCTATCTGGAGTTGCTCGCCTTTCGGCGCGCTGCGCCCGAACACCGCTGGTGGCGACATGTGGCCGCCGGGCCGGGGTTGATCGATTTTGCCCTGCTGCCGACCAATACCACTATTGCAGTCGCCGCCGCTGCCGATCGCGGTCTGATGATGAACGGCCCGGTTCCCGGTGGTCGTATCCGACCCGATGGGTTGAGTCTGGCCTGGGAAACGGCGTGGCCGCCGAGTCCTGATCTGCCGTTTCTCTGCGGCGATGTGACCGACCGCGCCTTTCGCGTTCCCGATGCCGATTTTTGGGGGCACAGTAACGGTGCGCGCGGGATTGCTGAGGTGATCGTGGCTGTCACCGATCTGGTGGCTAGCGCCGGACGGTATGCTGCTCTGCTCGGCATCACGCCGCAGGCTGCTCCCGCTGAAGCGCGCATTCCACTCGGTGAAAGCGCAATTGTGTTGCGCGGTCCCGACTCTGGCGACCAGCAGGTGCTCGATCGACTGGCGCGGCGCGGTGAAGGGATCTGCGCAATCACGCTGCGCGGCCTGAACTTTCCCGATCTTTCTGCGACGTTGGGGGCAGCGATTATGGCTGCGCAATAAACGCTTTACACATCAGTAGTGAGAGTAGTGAGGTTTGCATTCATTTTGTTTCAAGACCCGACCCTCACTAACCAGCTTTCATCATGTCAAACGATTTTGACCATTTTAGCCAGCGAGTGCGCGCCGAGCGCGGCAATTTTTTTGATCGCGAACGTTCGATCACACTGGTGCGCGCGCCGGGATGGGTTGATCTGTTCGGCGGTCTGGTCGCCGACACCGGACTTCTCTCATTGCTCTGGCCAACCGGAGGCGGGGTACTGGTTGCGATCCAACCTGATCCCGAACCGATCATCCGGTTTCGGGTTGGTCAGCGCACCGACTCGATCCCCTGCACGGCGCTCTTTCTGCCCGGCGGGCCGCGCGAATATGCTGACGCGGTCGGCGAGATTGATCGCCATCAGCCGCCGCGCAGTCCATGGTGGGGGCCGGCGCTGATGGCATGGGTAGCCCTGATGCGGGAAGAGTTTGTCCGGTTTGGCGGCGGCGCTCGCGTCATCCTTCAATTTAGTGACACTTCGGTCCCGGCAGCCAGTGTGATTGTGGCGGTCGCGCAGGCCCTTGTCACCGCTTACAGCATTCACGTAGCGCCGCGCGAGCTGGCAATCACCTGCGCCGAAGGGTTAGTTCGGCTGACCAACCGCGGCGCCGAACTGCCTGGAACACTGGTCGCGGTGAGCGCTCAGGCTGGCGAAGCGATGATGGTGAACGCGCGCGCGGCCCAGATCGCCAGCAGCGTCCATCTCCCGCCTGGCTGCGCAGTATGGACGATACGGGCAGGCGATGAGCCGCGTCAACCATTGGCGCGAGTGCGTTCGGCGTTAGCCCGCATTGATCAACTCGTGAGCGAGAGCAAGGCCGAGGCGACCCTGGCCGATCTTGGGATCAGAGGCGTGCTTCATCATTTGCGTTATCAGTTGACGGAAACGATCTTTGCTGGTGAGCGTCAGCCTTCCGTAACACTGACAGCGCTGGCCACGTTTGCGTTAGCCGAGCATCAACGATCCAGAATCGGCCTGGCGTTGTTACGCGCCGCCGCCAACCGCATGCAACGCGAGGATGATCTGCGTCTCACAGGCGAATTGTTGACCCAAAGCCATTGGGAACAGGCAGCACTGGGATTAACCGATCCGCATGCCGATGCACTGGTTGACCGGCTTGTTTCACCGGCCATCTTCGGAGCGCGTCAGCCGGTGGCGACCACACAGGCTACGCTGGTAGTGTTTGGTCGCAGTGATGCCGATGATGAGGTGCGACGGGTTGCCGCTGACTATCACGCTACCACCGGCTTGCCGGTCAGCGTAACCGGTGGCAGTGTAGCCGGGGTGAGCGTGTCCGGGGTGCGAAGCGGAGGACACAACTGACACCTGATCGGTGCCCTCGCCAGGAGTTAACGATATGTCGCATCCACACTATTGCGCGCAATGCGGTTCGCCGGTGGCAGCCGATGAGCGATTTTGCCCTCATTGTGGCGCGCGGATTCCGGAACTACCGCTACCGGTCATGCCACCGTTACCGCCGGCGCCGGCCAGCGTCGCGCCGCAGCGCACAGGTAGCAAGATCGCGATCTGGATTGCAATCGGGCTGATCGGGCTGGTTATTGTGGGTGGGGGCATTAGTTTCGCGTTGACGAATCGTTCTGCGACAACAGCGAGTCCATCCACTGCAACTGCCACGCTGCGCCAGCCGGAAACTGCGACCGGCGTACCGCAGCCATCGGCCACACCGCTAAGCGGGGTGATCGGCCAGCCAACTCCGATAGGCGCTGCTGCGCTGGCCCGCGCGACGCAAGCGCAGACTGCACAGGCTCAGGCCCTGCGCGCTCCTACACAAACTGCACAAGCCCTTACTCAGACTGCACTGGTCATTGAAGCTGAAGTGAATGCGCTTTTTGCCGAGTCCCGGCGCGTGTTTTACGATGAATTCATCGATAACCGCAACGCCTGGTTTACCGGCATCTTCCAGGAGATCGAACTCGATCTGATCGAAGACGGCGTGTTTAAAGTGTTCTGGACTGGCAAAGGCACATCATATGAACTCTACGAACTCAGCTCATTCACCAATTTTATCAGTGAGGTAGATTGTCGTATCGCGCGCGGTGGCGGCGATGGCAGTTGTAGTCTGGTCTTTGGGCATCGCCGTGATACCGGTTTTTACAAGTTTGAATTCTTTATCGACTACTACCGGCTCTTTACCGTTCCGATTGAAGGCGAGCTGGTGACGCTTGCCGAAGGCGATCCTCGCCAGTTCACAACCATAGGTGAGATGAACCGGTTGCGTGTCATTCGCCAGGGTGACCGGATTCGTTTATTTATCAACGGTGTTCTGGTCGGTGACCTGCGCGATACCACCTTTGCCGCCGGACGCATCGGGGTTTCGACCACATGCTATCGCGATGAAGGTGGGGTTGAAGTCCACTTCGATAACTTCGCGATCTGGTCACTGCCGGATGGTTCATGATCGCCCGGCGGCTCGATGGCATCGTTAACAGAAACAGCGAGGAGGTGACATAGTGGAGTCTCCTTTTCCCCATCTTCTTGAGGAATTTATCGTTGTCAATGCGCCGATGGCGCAGGTCGAGCGCGTGATGACTGAGCAATCACTCATGCAACGCTGGATGTCGCTGGCGGTTCGGTTCGAGCCACTCGATGGATGGCGATTCGACGTGGGCGCGCCATGGCGGTTGCAGCTCACCGGCCTTGGCCCGCTCCTTGAAGCCGGTTATGTGGTGGCCGATCGGCGGCCCGGACTGGTATTGTGGGCGTTTGATGGCTTCTGGGAGGGATTTGATGCCTGGCAGTGGTTGCCGTGGCAAGGTCGCAGCGATCAGACCCTGATCCACAACCGAATCGAATATCGCTTGAAGGTTCCCGGTCTCGATCTGATCTGGCCGTTGACTATCGCGCCCCTGATGAAATTCGATGCCGGCGTTCAGATGAAGCGGTTGCAGCAGGTATGTGAAGAACATTGATCACATATGCGCGATGTGCTCCATGTGTTAGTGGAAATCTGCACTATATTATATCATTATACGGTTGCGACTGATACCAAACTGCCCTGAATGCCTGACGCCATAGATACCGTGTTCGCAGCACGTCCATTTCAGGCTCATGTCATGATCATCCTCTCCTGGTGTTGTTGTCTAACCGCATAGAACAGGCCTGTCAGGTCCAGGAGCCGGTATGTTACCGTTAAAAGACACCATCCCCTCGCGTTCGTTTCCGGCGGTAAATTGGGCATTGCTGGTGGCAAATGTGGTCGTCTTTCTGTTTATGGCTCGTGATGCGCGGCTGGCCGAAGCATGGATCGATGCGCTAGCCCTTGTGCCGGCGCGTTTGCTGGCCAATCCACTCGATCCAGCCGAGGCGCTAACCATCTTTACCTCAATGTTTATGCACGGCGGCTGGTTTCACCTCTTCAGCAATATGCTGGCGCTCTACATCTTTGGCGATAATGTCGAGGATCGGATGGGCAGTCAACGCTACCTCGTTTTCTACTTACTGTGCGGGATAGCCGCGGCGCTAACCCATGTCTTCTTCAACCCAAATTCACCGGTGCCAACAGTTGGCGCCAGTGGCGCGCTCAGTGGGGTGCTGGCGGCCTACCTGCTCTTCTTTCCCTCATCGCGGGTGATCACCCTGATACCAGTCTTCTTCTTGCCATGGCTGGTCGAGATTCCGGCGGTGGTTTACCTCGGTCTCTGGTTTATCTCGCAACTGGCAAACGGCGTCTTCTCAATTTTGATCGACGTGCAGGCAATGGGTGGCGTGGCATGGTGGGCGCATATCGGCGGTTTTGTCGCCGGGTTAATTCTGGCGCCGCTCTTCCGACAACGACGCTACTACCGGTACTATTACCGCGACGAGTATTATCCCTGGTAACGATATGAACTGAGGTGATAGTATGGACTTCTTTTCGCTGTTGTGGCTCTTTTTCATCATTTCGTCGTTGCAGCCGGTGATCAGACAGCGGATGCTCGATGCTGCTCGCCAGCGCCTGCTAGAACAGTTGGAGCGCAAACGGAAGAGCCGGGTCATTGCCTTGATTCATCGACAGGAAACGATGAGTCTGCTTGGCTTTCCGCTGGTGCGCTACATCAGCATTGAAGATTCTGAAGCGGTATTACGCGCAATCAAAATGACCGACCGCGACATTCCCATCGATCTCATTCTGCACACACCGGGCGGGTTGGTGCTGGCCTCCGAGCAGATTGCCCGCGCGCTGCAAAAGCATCAGGCCAAAGTGACCGTCTTCGTGCCGCACTACGCCATGTCGGGTGGCACGTTGATTGCGCTGGCTGCCGACGAAATTGTCATGGACGAAAATGCCGTGCTGGGGCCGGTTGATCCACAGTTGGGCCAGCATCCGGCGGCCTCAATCCTGCGCGTGCTTGAGCGTAAACCACTCAACGAAGTCGATGACGAGACCCTGATGATGGCCGACATCGCCGAAAAAGCCATCCGGCAGGTCAAACGCACTGTCTGCGAGCTATTGCGCGACAAGATGCCGGTCGAGCGGGCCGAAGAGGTTGCCCATACCCTGGCTAGCGGCGTCTGGACGCACGATTACCCGATTACCGTTGATGAAGCGCGCGAGCTAGGTTTGCCGATCACGACCGCGATGCCAGACGAAATCTACCAGATCATGGCGCTCTACCCGCAGACGGCGCAGCGCCGTCCTTCGGTCGAATACATTCCGGCGCCGCGGTCGCGACAGATCGGCGAATCGTGATCCCGTTGAGGCGCCGGAAACAGTTATCCTGCTTTACGATTGATAACGGGCAAAATGAGATGCGACGGACGATCACGGTCGTGGAAGACCCGATTCATCGCCACCATCCAGTCGGCTTCGGTCTCAGTGGCAATGGTACCGCCAGTATTCGTATGACGGTCAAAGCGGGGGAAATTACTGCTGGCAACCTCCAGGCGAATGCGATGCCCGGGCAGGAACGTAGTGGCCGTTGCCACCAGATCGATATTCAATTCATACACCGTGCCGGGATTGAGCAACGCGGGTGGATCGGAACGATAGCGGGCGCGCAGAATGCCGTCGGTAAGAATGATAGCGCGACCGTCGGGAAAGACATCGACCAGTTTCCCGGTAAAATCGGTATCGTGAGCTGAAGAGGCGACAAAGAGCACCAGGCGCACCGGCCCGATCACCTCCAGGGGCTGCTCGAGTGGCGGAGAGGAATACACGAGCACATCAGGCCGCAACTCAACCTGACGCTGATCGCGTGGGCCGGCGTTGACCGCCGACAACGCGCCGGGAAACAACGTCGCGCCGCCACAGGTCGGGGTTGGATCGCGCGGATCGTAGCAATATTGATCTGGCGGTTCATCGCCAGGAGGTTCCCACGTGAGCAGCCCGTCACCGTGTAGCGTATTGGCATTCCCGCCGCTATGCAGATAGAGTTTACGGTAGGTAGTATTGGGGAGTGGCCAGTCATCTTCTTCGCGCCACTGATTTATCCCCATCACGAAAAGTTTGACTGGCTTATCATCGCGTAAGCCGTTTTCGCTGCCCTTCAGCCAGTAATCGAACCAGCGCAGTTGCAGTCCGTTGAGATCGCAGGCATCGGTGCTGGAAAAGGTGCCAAAGTTGTGTTCAGGAAAATAGCCGTGCCAGACGCCGTGTGACCAGGGGCCGATAATCAATCCGGGCCGGCGCGCGATCTCGTTGCCACCATGCTGCCGCAGAGCCTGATAGCTGCGCAGTGTACCACCGAGAAAAATATCGTACCAGCCGCCAATGTTGAGAACGGGTATGGTTACGCGGTTGTAGTCGATCGCTGGCGCTACCGTCTGCCAGAACCGATCAAATTGTGGATGAGCTAACCAGTCTTGATAGAAGGGAGCAAGCTGTGCAATTTCTGGTACTGCGACAAGTGGGATCCGCTGGTAACGGTTTTCAATCTGATCGAGTGCATGAATGGCGTTACTGATATCGATGAGGCGAGCTTTGCGCTGCACAACCCGACGCTGCAATTCAGGAACGATATAGAATCCCAGCATCCAATAAAGCAAGAAGCCAAGCTGAAAAGCGCCTCCCTGATACGTCCATGGGGTATACGGCTGATCAGCGGTGACAAACGGCGCCACTGCTTGAACGACATTCGGCGACTCGGCCAGAGTGAGCCATTGGATGAGACCGAGGTACGAACCGCCGATCATCCCGACCATGCCATTTGCCCACGGTTGCGCTCTGATCCAGTTGATGGTATCGACCGTATCGGTGCCTTCGCGCGTGTATGGTTGAAATTGACCTTCCGAGGCAAAACACCCGCGACAATCCTGCACCACAACTGCGTAGCCTTCCTGAGCAAGTCGCAGCGGATCAGGGATCAGATAGAGATGCAGGGAAAGCGCATCTTTGTTATACGGCGAACGCGCCAGGAGAACAGGTACCGGTTCGTCAGTCGCCGGACGGTAGACATCAGTTGCGAGATAGATCCCATCTCGCATTGGAACTGCAACATTCTTGTGGACTACAATGTCCATAGGGTTCGACATCGACAGATCGTAATGAAATGAGTCGTGATCGCGCAGCGCCAATTAGCGCTCTGGCGAGCATACAGAGCCATAGTTTCCGAGCAGCGTTAGTTCTTGCCTTTGTCTGCCTGATTAGCAATCAATCTATCCAGCTCGTCGGCAAACGAAGCTCTGATCCGTTCACCAAGCGCCATCGCCCGGGCGTGATCACCCTCTTGAAGAGCAGTATAGATAGCCTGATTGACCGACAACAGCTCAGGCGAAAGCACTTCCGGCATACAAAGCAAAATCAGGCGTTCGAGCAGCGGATAGCGGTCAGCGATGAGACGGCCCAGCTCACGATTCTTAGACGCAGCAACAATAACGCTATGAAAATCGGTATGCGCCATCAACACTGCGCGAGGTTGCTTACGCTCGATTGCTGCCACTTGTTCGGCCAGGGCATTACCCATTGCATCAAAGTCGGCAGGGGTAAGTTTGGGCATTCCCCAGCTATAGCCTGTTTGCCAGAGAACGCGCTGCACGGCATACAGCTCGCGCATCATCTCTAGATCCAGCGGCGCTACGCGCTTGAGTTTGTTAGGCTGGATCTCAACCAGTCCTTCGCTTGCTAACTGAACAAGCGCCTCACGCACAGGGGTCGGACTAAGGCCGAGCTGAGCCGCCAATTCAGCATCCTTCAACACTTCACCGGGACGCAGATTACCGGTAACGATCTCTTCACGTAGATGCTCGACCGTTGCTTCACGTAATGTCGTAGGTAGTTGGAGGCGGGTCACGCCCATATATGTTTATACCTCGGCAATTCAAGAAATATATCGCAATCATACAATTAATGTTACCCTTTCGCAAGATGGGTTCCGATAACCGATCTATCTATCGGCTAACCGGGATGGCAAAGACAACCATCCCGGTTAGATCTTGCCGATCAGGAATGCAGACTGAATCCGGTATACCCCTGAGCCGCTACTGCATCACACTGCTGCTTATAGTTCCCCAGCCCACCGACGTATGGGTAGAGCAGGCGCGGCTTGCCGGGAATGTTGGCGCCAACCCACCAGGATGGCGTATGTACCAGGAGAGTCATCTCGGCCACCTGTCGGGCGTGCGTAACCCAACTCTCCTCAGCCGCAGCTTCGGCCTCTATGACGCGAATCCCGTTGTCTCGCAGATACTTGAGGCAATCAGCGATCCATTCAACGTGCTGTTCAATAGCAACTGTCATATTGGTGAGCACTGAAGGGCTTTGCGGGCCGGTGATCATAAAGAGATTGGGAAAGCCGTGGGTGGCGAGACCGAGGTAAGTGCGTGGCCCTTCGGCCCACTTGTCGTTGAGAGTCATCCCGTTGCGACCAGAGATGTTCATTTTGAGCAGCGCGCCGGTCATAGCATCAAAGCCGGTTGCGAAGATAATGCTATCGACCTCGTATTCGGTGCTCGATGTGCGCACACCGTTCGGTATAATCTCTTCAATCGGCGTGCTTCGCAGATCGATGAGAGTCACATTCGGACGATTAAATGCCTCATAATACCCATGTTCGAGCGGTGGTCGCTTGGTGAAAAATGCATGATCACGCGGCGAAAGAAGTTCAGCTACGGTGGGATCGCGGACAATCTCGCGGATCCGGGCGCGGACAAATTCAGCAGCAGTATCATTGGCTTCACGATTGAACAGCAAATCGTTGAATGTTTCCAGTCCAAAGTAGAAGCCGCCTTTGTTCCACGCTGCCGCGTAGATCTGCTCGCGTTCTGCCGGAGTGACCGAAAGCGCCGATCGCTCTACCGTGTCGTAGGGTAAACCAAAACCCGAAACGCGAGCCTTCTGCCAGATGTCTTTGTATCTTGCCTTGACTTGCCGGATATACTCAGGGTCAAGAGGACGGTTGTGAGCAGGAAGATTGAAATTCGGAGTGCGCTGGAAGACATAAACATGAGCTGCTTCCCTGGCAATTTCCGGCACAACCTGGACACCGGTCGCGCCAGTGCCAATTACTGCTACCCGCTGGCCGTGGAAGCTGACCGGCTCGTGCGGCCAGTGGCCGGTGTGATACCACGTGCCTTTGAAGCTATCAAGGCCGCGGAATTTCGGAAGATTTGCCACCGACAAACAGCCGACGGCAAACAGCCGACGGCGGTGATCAAAAAGCTGGCGCGCACCTGTGTGCCCTGCTCGGTTGTGATCTCCCACTCGTTAGCCGCTTCGTCAAACATCGCGCCGGTGACTCTGGTATTGAACCGAATATCGCGGCGCAGATCTAATCGGTCGGTGACAAATTGCAGGTAGCGCAGAATCTCAGGCTGCGCGGCGAAACGCTCGCTCCAGTTCCACTCTTGCAGCAGTTCTTCTGAAACGTGATCAGAGAACATGTAGAAGATGCTCTCAGAATCACAGCGCGCGCCGGGATAGCGATTCCAGTACCAGGTACCACCAACATCGCTACCAGCCTCGAAAACTCGTACCGTAAATCCCATGGTTCGCAAGCGATGGAGCATATAAAGCCCGGAAAACCCTGCTCCTACCACCACAGCATCAAACCTCTCTGCGGTATGAGTCATCGTTGCTCTCCTCTCCAATTCGTGGTAACGCCATTGTTGCCGGAATTTGCAGACAATAGTGAAGATGGGCAGAGTATCGTGAGAAGGTATACCCTGCCCTTACCGGTTTACGGCAGCCAGTGTCTAAGCGGATTGAGGGGTGAGATGCGCTTCGATTGCGTTCGCGATCTGTTCGATGGCGTCGTTTGACCTGGGCAGCATCAGGAGCGTAAAGAAGCCATGCATCTGGCCTTCGTAGCATTTCGATTCAACCGACACACCGGCAGCCATCAGGCGTTGGGCGTAGGCTTCACCTTCATCAAGCAGCACATCATGTTCGGCGAGGATCACCACAGCCGGTGGCAGGCCGCTCAGATCGTCGGCGCGCAGCGGTGAGGCATCGGGTTCTTCGCGACGGGCAGGGTCGGGCACATAATGATCCCAGAACCAGATCATCCCTTCGCGTGTCAGCAAGAGCTGATTTTCGGGCGCAAGGTACGAGGGTCGATCGAAGCTGGCATCGGTGACCGGGTAGACCAAAATCTGCATCGCAATGGACGGCCCATGGCGGTCACGGGCGCGACGGGCAACGACAGCCGTAAGGTTGCCGCCAGCGCTATCACCGGCGACGATGATCGGCATCGACAGATTGTTCGATTTCAGATAGTTGTCCACCCACTCAAGGGCAAGGTAGGCATCATCAGCCGCAGTGGGATAGCGGTGTTCGGGGGCGAGACGGTAATCGACGAGGGCTACTGCGCAACCGGTGCGGGTAGCTAACCGCCGACCAAGATTATCGAACTCTTCCAGCGCGCCAATGACCCAGCCACCGCCGTGGTAGTAGATCATCATTGCGCGTGGAGTGCCTTCAGGGAAGAGGATTCTGATTCTGATAGAGCCGCCGTCGGGTGTGGCAATGGTGTGATCTTCGACGCGAGCCACATCAGGTGCTGGGCCATACATTGATGATAAGGTAGCGCCGAGTGCGCGCGCTTCCGCAGGGGTCATTTCGTGGATCTGTTTCCCGCCGGCTTTGGCCATCTCGGCCAGGAATGCACTGGTTGCAGCATCAAGCGCCATGTTCTCCTCCTTGAGGGTGTAAACCGATTGACCGGTGGATCACGCAGAACGTTGGTAACGCCGGACAGCCTGGATGGTGATCGCCGTGTTGGGGTGAGGCAAGTAATGTCTGGCTGGCGTCGCAGTCACGATGGATGGTTCTTTACGTCTTTGTGATCGCTATGATTTTTATTCTTTCAGGTTATTAGAAAGTATATGATATATTATATTTTCTGTCAAGGGTTCGATCTGGTGCATTTTGGCCGGCTGACCACAAGCAGTCTGAGGAGGTTTGAGGGGTGTGGTATGAATTGTACCCCGCAATGATAGCCATGACAACAGATAACCACACCGCCTCACCGGAGGCGGTGTAGTCTTCGTCAATCCTGTCTGTCAGTCGGGCCGGGATAGTCGGGATCGACATTGTCGCCGATTATGCGTCTGCCGCAGTCGATCAAGTGAGCGCGTTCAGATCACGGGCCTGGCAGCAAGGTATACTCAGCCACTGCCCGCCGCTCGCTGCGGTTGCCGTAGGCGCTGATCGCATAGCGGCCAACCGGATCCCGTTCGTTCAGGTATACTTCGGCGACGAAGGTTCCCTCATTCGTTGCCGTCACGTCGCCGAGCCATTCGGTTGAGTAGTCGGGCAAGGTTGCCCACACCGTGATGACTTCACCGGGCAAGAATCCGCTGCCACGCAGACGTATGGCGCTGCGCTGACGGCTGCTCGCCGTCTCGACCGTTAGTTCGGCATTGCCACGCGGACGTAACGTGTCACCTACCAGCACTTCGAAATCGATAATGCCATTCGCGCCGCTTTGCAAGCCGCGGGCAGTGAGGGCATAGCGACCGACCGGAATGCCGTCGCTGGCGATGGCCAGGCCGATTCGTCCGTCGCGATCAGCTATCTGTGCGCCGAGGTCGGCAATGGCATCGTTGGGGTAGCGCAACCAGATTGCTACACGTTCGCCGGGACGGTAACCGCTGCCGCTGAAGGTGAAGATAGCGCCCTGGGCCTGCGTGGGGCGATCAACGGTGAGCCGCGCGCTGCCGGTTGTTCCCACTGCCGGCGCCACTTCAACGGTAAGGCTGGCATACGCTTCGCGTCCACTCTGCCAGCCGCGCGCGGTGTAGGTGTAGCGTCCGGTGGGCGTGAAGGTCGCGCCGAGGAAGTCGGGTAGATAGGGGTGGTTGAACCGACCCTGATCGTCGATTGTGGTCACGGTGACGCCATACACAGTGTAGTCGGGGTAGGTAATCCAGACACTCACCGTTTCGCCGGGCAGAAAACCGCTGCCGCTAAGAGTAACCGTTGTGTTCTGGTAAGCCACGGTTGGCGAGACGGTCAGGCTGGCGGTTTGCGCGCTGGCGGGCCAGCTCCAGATTGCGATCAGTAGCGCGAGTGCGACGGTGAAGAGTATAGGGATCAGACGAAGTAACGATCGCTGGGTTATCGGCATACGCGCCTCCACTGTTCGAATACCATTGCTTTGTGGTCTCGCGCTGATCAACGATAGTGGTGAGTATTGACGGCAGGCGAAACGTTACGAAATGATGAGCGTTGAGGTAAACGATGTATCGGTGAGCGTTGCTGTGTCTGGCAATCGTTCTCATCACTCGAACGCCGGGAGCGCGTAGTCTCGCTATAATACAGTCAGCGCGAGCAGGTTTGTTGTCGGCGCGCAGTCAGGCGGGAAGCGCTGTGAAGGAGGCTTGATGACGACTACTCAATTCACTCCTGGTTCAATCGTGCGTTGTCGCAACCGCGATTGGGTCTTGTTGCCCGGCGACGATGACCAGCTTTGGCGTCTGCGTCCGCTGACCGGCGCAACCGATGACGTGGTGGCTATTCATCGCGGCCTGGCCGATCTGATCAGTTACACCCTCCCTGAAGAGCGTATCCGCCCTTCGTTCTTTCGTCTGCCCACGCCAGACGATCTGGGTAACGCCAGCGCCACCCATCTGCTCTGGCAGGCGGCCCGCTTGCTGCTGCGCGACGGCGCGGCGCCGATCCGTTCGCTTGGGCACATCTCTATCCGTCCGCGTCTGTACCAGTTCGTGCCGTTGTTGATGGCGCTCCGTCTCGATCCGGTGCGGTTGCTGATTGCGGATGATGTCGGGGTGGGCAAGACGATTGAAGCGCTCTTGATTGCGCGGGAATTATGGGATCGCGGCGAGATCAAACGTCTGGCTGTGCTCTGCCCGCCCTATCTCTGCGATCAATGGTATGCGGAACTGACGGAGAAGTTCAATTTTCCAGAAGTGGTGATCGTTCGTTCCGGCACGGTGCGCCAGTTAGAGCGACAAACGCCGCCTCAGCGCACGATTTACGAACATTTCCCCGTGCAGGTCATCAGCATCGACTGGGTGAAGAGTGATCGCAATCGCCATACCTTCTTGCTCCATACGCCCGAGCTGGTCATCGTCGATGAGGCGCATGGCGCGGCCAAAGCGCACAACCAAAACCAGCAACAGCGTCATCGCCTGGTGCAGGAAGTGGCGAAAGATCCACAACGCCACCTGCTCCTGCTCACTGCCACACCTCACAGCGGTGTTGAAGAGGCGTTTCAATCACTGCTTGGCTTACTCGATCCCGACTTTGCTACCTGGGACATTCACGACCTGGACGAGAGACGGTTACAGAAACTGTCCCAACATTTCGTGCAGCGCACCCGTCGTGACATTGAACGCGACTGGACGCGCGATTCCTGTTTTCCGCAGCGTCTGGCTGCCGACCGACCCTATACCCTCTCTGATACCTATCGCGCGCTGTTCAGGAAGACTTACGACTTCTGCGCCGAGATTGTTCGCACCGGTCAAAAGCTTGAGGAACGCAAACGCCGGGTGCGTTACTGGGGAGCGCTGGCGCTGTTGCGGTGCGTCATGTCAAGCCCGGCGGCGGCGCTGACCGCGCTGGAGAGACGGAGCGATTCCGCAGAGCCGGACGGTACTGCGTTGGCGCTGATCGATGATGAGGTGGTGGACGAGATCGATTTTCGCGGATTCGTGTTTGAGCCAGACGATGATCGCGTCGATGACGAGATGCCGCTGCCGCTCCTCGAACGGACTGCCGCAACGTTGCTTGACGCCGAGCGGCGCAAGCTGCGCGAGTTGCGTCAGCTTGCGCTCACGGTGCGCGAAACGAATGCTGATACCAAGCTTGATACGCTCGTTCAGGAAGTGCGCGCGCTGATTGACAATTCGTTTCACCCGATTGTCTGGTGTCACTATGTGAAAACGGCAGAATATGTCGCCGAAGCGCTCAGGCAGCGTCTTGCCGATCCAAACATTCAGGTGCAGTGCCTGACCGGACGACAACCCGATGACGAACGTCGCCATCGGATCGCCGAAATTGATGTCAGCCGACCGCGCGTGCTGGTAGCGACCGATTGCCTCTCAGAGGGGATCAACCTGCAAGAGTCGTTCAATGCAGTGATTCATTACGATCTTCCGTGGAATCCGAACCGTCTTGAACAGCGCGAAGGACGAGTCGATCGTTTTGGACAGCCATCGCCTGAAGTGCAGGTCGCGCGCATCTACGGCACTGACAACCCGGTTGATGGCGTCGTGCTCGATGTGTTGCTCAACAAAGCCGCCGAGATCCATCGCGCGCTGGGCACCTATGTGCCGGTGCCGGCAGAGAGTGAAAGTGTGACCGAAGCCGTGCTGAATGCGCTCTTTTTGCGCGGCTGGTCAGGTGGGCGCGCGCCTGCTTTGCAGTTGACGCTCGATCTCGATGTGCCGGCTGTGCAGGCCCTGCATGAACGCTGGCAGCGCAACGTTGATCGGGAACGGATCACTCGCACCCGTTTTGCCCAACGATCGCTTAAGCCAGAGGCCGTTCAGCGCGAGCTAGAGGCGATTGATGCTGTGCTGGGTGACAGCAATGCGGTCAAGAACTTTGTTCTCGAGGCGGCGCAACGGCTCAACCTGCCGATCCAACCTGCCCGCCACGCGGGAGTGTTTCGGGTGACCGTGACAGCAGCTTCGCCTGAACCGATTCGGGAAATCGCGCGCTCCACGTTGCCAAAGCGCGCGAGTGGTGAGTGGCTGGTGAGCTTTGAGTCGCCGACTCCAGAGGGCGCCATCTATCTGGGACGGAATCATCCCCTGGTAGCAACACTGGCGCGCTATCTGTTTGATGAGGCGTTGAGCAGGGGAGGCGCGGCGGTGGCTGCTCGCTGTGGTGTGATTGTCACGCGCGCAGTGAGTCGGCTGACGACCCTGCTCTTGTTACGAGTGCGCTATCTGATCCAGTTGCCAGAACGATCACCGCTGCTTGCGGAAGAGGTTCGTGTTGCAGGCTACTTCAAATCATCCCCCGCATGTTCCTGGCTCCCGGATGATGAATCGCTGCGCTTACTCCACGAGGCGCGACCTGATGACGATGTGCCAAAAGCTGAACGACGTGAACGGATTGAAGCGGCACTGGCAGATTGGCCGGCGATTGAGCCGTTGCTGGCGCAGCGCCTGCGCGACCGCGCGACGGAGCTGGCTGCGGCTTACAAAAGCATCCGCCAGGCGGCGAAGCTGCGGATTCGCGAGTTGAAGGTGGAGCCGTGTCTACCGCCGGATGTGCTGGGTGTGCTGGTGTTGCAGCCGGTAGTTGGCGGGCAGGCATAAACGTCAGTGCGTGGCAACATTCGGCGAGCGGGGAATGGTGGCCGCCCAGGCAGCCTCACCTCTTCCTGACAGGATTAATCCGAGCGCCAGCATCTGCCGGCGCTCGGATGATTGCTATCGTCGTCTTCCAGTTGCTTATCCGAACCAGCGACCCGGCATGTTATGGACCGGGATCTCTGCTTCACGCCTACCACAGAGCATGCCAGGCAACATTCTTGATCCACAATATCGCTCTGCCAGGGTCAGCGCGCAACGGAGCGGCGATGGAGTGGTATGCCGGATCCAGTGATTACAGTTATGTGCGCGCCTGTCCAAAGACTTCTGGATAGCGAGCAATCTGCGCCGATAACGGCTGGTCGTAACGAATGACCACCACCCGATAGCCGCGTTGCGCCAGTTCATCGCGCGTCAGGCGATCACGCTCGCGCTGCGCCGCTGCATCATGTACTGTGCCATCACAAAAGACACATACATTCGGCTCGTAGAAGAAATCGACCACACAGTGGGGATCGTCGATCCGACGTTGCGCATCGTCAGGCAGGCGATGCCGTCCGTCTGCCAGAGCCGCCAGCAACTGCCGCTCCAGCTCTGACCGGGGATCGGTCAGCGAGCGCAACCAGGTAAGATGAGATTGCCAGTCACGTTCAGCGTAGCGCAGTTGCGTAACGCTCGCTGTCAGCTCGAGCAGCAGGTCGCGCGCATGCCAGCGGTTGAGCAACAAAGCTTCGTTCTGGTTCGAGAAGCTGAGCAGGCATTCATAACAGGCAGCCTGACAATCCGGACGCCGATCCGATCCGTTCTGGTCGAAATGGCAGCGTTCGAGCGCAGCTTGAGCGACGCGCGCAATGGCATCGGCCTCAAGCGCCAATCGTTGCAGCACCCCTACGCCACCTTCGCTGGTCTCGGCAAGCATGATCGCGCGAAAATCGTCGCGTCCAATCAGGCTAACACTCAGTTCCGTCTCTTCGAGCTGGAAGACCTGCTCGCAGCCACGCATCAGCGCATACTGCAAGGTCGTTTCCAGACGTCGATCTATCCGCAGCTCCGGATGCGCAAACCGGATCAGGAGCAGATTATGGGTACCCTGTACCGCCAATCGCGTGGTTTCGATCCGGGGTTGACGATCGGTGGGTCGTGTTGGCCGTGTTTGCTCTTCGTCAGTGACAAAATCACCGCGTTCCAGATCGATACGAAACCCTTCTCCACGCGGTCCGTGGTTGATGCGCAAGAGCGTTGCTGCCGGCGCGTATATGAGATGCAGCAGTGGCTGTCCCTGCACCACAACATCTGCCTGCTGGCTTCGCAACTTCCCCGCGTCGGGCGCAAACTGATAGTACGTTTCCAGCTTATAGCCGCGACGACGGCGTTCTTCTTCCTCGGAGGTGATGCGTTCGCGTCGGCGGGTGCGCACGTTCGGCATGTCGAGGACGGAAACAAACAGACTGTTTTCTCCATCGAAGCGCGTTCGGCACACCGGGCAGAGATCAACGTCAACGGAAGAGAATGCGCCACAGGTGCGGCAGAGCCGTCGCTGGCTCAATCGCTCTTCAATCCCGCCTGGCGGGGCCTGGAAGCCGACGACTTCCCATTTCGCCCCTTCGTGGTAGATGAAGCTGCCCGGCGCAAACTCGTGAATTGCCAGGAAGCGCGGTCGGCTGATGAACTCGCCATCACCACGCGGAATCCATGCCCGCACCGGCAGTGCCGGGAAGTTGTAGCCGGGCAAAAACCCTTCGCTGGCCAGATAGCGGTAGGGGTAAAAGTCACCCTCCTCGCGTTGCACATCGATTTGCAATAACAGATTGCATTGGCGCTGGGCCTCTCGTTCCAGACGATCGGCAAGCTCCTGATCTTCCTTACGGCGCGCGCGATCTTTCTTCTTCCGCGCCTCATCGCGTTGACGGGTTGCAGCCCGGTATAGCTCGCGCCACCGGTTGAATGCCTCGTCGAAGCGTCGCGGCGCATCGGCCAAGGCCTGCTGCAACCACGACTCGCTCCACCAGCCTGCCGCAGTGAGCGGGCCGACATCGGCGGCCAGCGCCTGACGCATCTGCTCCAGCACATCGTTTTTGGCCGCTTCGCTCAGGTTGATCTGCGCTGCCACCTCCTGGCGCAGGGGCAACGTCTCCTGGTCGAGGTCGATGATGGTTTCGATCGATTGACCAAGCGGAATGCGCGCGGTCGCCAGCCAGACTGCATGCAGATGGGCGCGCGCCAGCGCTTCGTTGGCGATGTCGATTCGGGGTGGTCGCACGCTGCCCGCCACCATCTCTTGACGGCGCCGAAAGAAGTACTGGTCGTGATGGTGACGCGCTCCGCAGAAGGTTACGATCAAACCGGGTTGACCCTGGCGTCCTGCCCGTCCGCTGCGCTGGGCATAGTTGGCCGGGGTCGGCGGCACATTGCGAAGATGCACCAGTTCGAGGTCGGCAATATCCACCCCCAATTCCATCGTGGGCGAGCAGACCAGGTAGGGCAGGCGACGGCCAAGCTCAGTTGTGGCGCGCTGATCGGACGCAACCCAGCGGAAGCGCCGTTCGCGTCGCTCTCGCTCACCGGCACTCACCACCTGCGCGGTATGCTCGCGCGCTTCCAGAGCGGCGAGCTGCGCCGCGGCAGTTTGGTAAAAGCGCTGAAAGAAAGTATTGACCTGATGAGATCTGGCGCGATCATGTGTGTCACGACGGGTAACGAGAGAGGCCGGTGGCGGCGAGCCGTTCCCCAGGCGCCAGAGCAGACAGGCCGAATTGAGCTGGAAGCGCTCTGTGTCGCCGTCGGGATCGAGCCGCCTGAGCAGGTCGTGTTTGACGAGTATGCTCAGGAAGGAACCAATCAGACCCTGATAGTCGGCCTCGGTCAGTTGCAGGCGCGCGCGCAGGAATTGGCCCACTTTGCTGCGCGCCGTCAGGCGTGGCCCCTCAACATCACGGCCACCGCTGGCTCCTGGCAGCACGAACCAGGTTGCAGGACGCACATCGTTGCCAGCGCTATCGGGATCCAACCCCCAAAACTCATTCAGCGCCTGATTGCACCGTTTGCGCAGCGAGTCCTGCTCGTTTGCGCGCAGCACGGCGGCATTAATCGCCCGGCGGTGGCGAAAATAATCGAGCACAGCGCGCGTGATCTGCTCCCGTTCCGCGCTTGATAGGGCCGCAAATTTCTCATGGAACTGCCAGACTTCATCGTTCGCGCAGAGTGCCGCCAACCCGGAATAATCTACTCGCAACAACCCAACCTGCTCAAGGCTCGGCTGCACGACTCGCCAGCCCAGGCGCAGGTCTTCATAGATCCGATACTCGGTCAATTCACGAAACACCTGCCAGACTCGTCGCGCCGCTTCGGTGGTGGGATCGAGATCGACGTTGCTGGCAATATCGCGCAGGGACAACCCGCACTGCGCGACGACCGCCTCGGCAACACGGTCGGCAGCGATGGTATGGTCCTTCTCGGTCTGCAACGCCGCGTAAAGCGCTGCGCGCAGGACACTAACCCTGATAAAATCATTGAAGTGACCGGCCTGGAGCGAAGCGTCCTGGCGGTTATCGGTAAAGGTCAGCAATTTGTCGCGCACCACACCAATACTCGCGGCATGCCGCAGGAGGCTGGTGGCCAGCACGGTGGTCGCGCTGGCCCGCCCTTCACTGGAGAGAGTGGCCAGTCTGACAAACTCGGGTTCGCGTTCGGTATAGAATTCGCCGCAGCGCAGGCACAGCGTAAATGATTTGGGCTGATACCACATCTTGATCGCGCCCGTCACCTGATCGGGATGCACTGTCCCGTCCGGCGACACCCATACCGCCCTGGGAATCCGATCCCGCCAATCCTTGCGCAATCTTCCCCGTGCATCGTACCATTCGTCTGGAATATGCTCGTCGCTCCAGTCGCCTTCGGCTGGCGCAATCATCAGATACCACAATGTCAGGTCGCGCTCGGTTGCGAAGGCGTCAGGGTCGGCCAGTGCAGGCGTCACGCGGGACGCATCCGCATCGTGAAACACCAGGTAATAGTCTTGCCCACACTGCCGGCAGAAGCGCAGCGGCACAAACCAGCGTCCTTCGCCGGCCTGCAACCTTCCATCGAGCGAAAACTCTCGCTGATCGGGCGGTTCCAGGGTGGCATACAGGGTATGACTCTGGCTGATAAACTGATGCAACTTAAACGCAAACGAAGAGTCGCTACCGGCGGGAAACAGCGTCGCGCCTTTGGTGAGCACCTCGCGCAGCCGCTCGGCGCAGGTAGCCGGATCGACCCCACTCGCCTCAGCCAGACGTCGGGCCGCATCGCTCAGCGTTTGCGGCGCGCGCCGTCGCACCGATCCCTGTTCGTCCTCTTCGACGCCAAATTCCGCTTCCACCCAGCGGGTAAGCGGGTGCCGACGGAATTCCTCGCAGTCATCAGGCAGGGGCATAGCCAGCGCCGCAGCCAGCTCATCACGGGCAGGCGGCTCGCCTGCGGTAAAACGCACCAGCGTCTCTTCGATCACCTGGTCGGCGCTAAAGGGATGCCCGAACAACCGGGTAGCGAAATCGGCAACGGCGCGCCGGCGCTCCTCGCCACTGCCCGATCCGGTTGGGGAAGAAGTCGCCATCGTTGCCGATGTGCCGATATGCGTCAGGTTGGCCGAACCGCAGCGTGTCTTCAGGCGGCGGATCAACATCGCCACATCGGCGCCTTGCCGTCCGCGATAGGTGTGCAGCTCGTCGAGCACCAGGAAGCGCAGACCGTCTTCAGTTCCCTGTTTGGTGGAGGGGCGAGACGAAGAGATAGACGCGAGGAACCGCTGATCCTCAGGCCGCACGAGCAACAGTTCTGCCATGACATAGTTGGTGAGCAGAATCTGGGGTGGATGCTGTCGGAGTTCTTCGCGCTGACGTTCATCGGTCTCGCCGGTGTACTTCGCGAAACGCACTGGAAAGGGTTCACCCGTCTGGCGTTCATACCGTTCCTTCAGATCGGTGAGCGCCTGCAACTGCGAGTTGACCAGCGCGTTCATCGGATAGATCACCAGCGCCACCACTCGCTCGGTGGCTGGCGGATGACGTAGCAGCGAGTCGATAATGGGCAGAAAATAGGTCAGACTTTTGCCAGAACCGGTGCCACTGGTGACCACATAGCTTTCACCGCGGGCGGCGCGTTCGATAGCTGCGACTTGATGCTGGTACAGTGAAAACGGCTTTCCATCCTGCGCGCGGAAGATACGGGCCGTGGTTGGATGGATCACCTGCTGTTGGGCAAGTTCGTCTACCGTTGCTGTTCGCCGGTAGGAAGGACTGAGTTGTAACAAAAAATCTGGCCACAGGCGTGATTCCGCATCAAGTGCATGATCGACAAATGCGCGTGCCCGATCGTCGGCAATGTTGAGGAAAGAACGGACAAAATCGCGGTAATCGGCCAGAACACGCTCGCGCAAGGTGAAGATCGTCATCGATGTGCTCCGCTCAACGTATGCCCCCAGTGCTGGCGTATACCGGGCAATGATATGCGCAGTTGCATATTATTATGCCATGTTTGTGTGTTGATTGTCTGAGTCATTCTTTGCTCCAGCTTCATAGCTGCAATGCGGGCAAAAGGTGAGAGTGGATCTGCTCCTTAAGTTGACCTTGCATGTCTGGTCATCGTCTACCGATCGGGTAAGGCGTCAAGTTTGGGCTGACGAGTCGATCAGAAAGAACAATCGCTGATCATGAGATTGATTCTGGAGACCTTCACCAACACGCCAACGGGTGCAAGCGATTGCAACACTGCGTTCGCTTGCCGTCTGCGGCAGTTTGCCGTGATGCCTGACTGCGGGAGGGAACCTTCTCCTTTGCGGAGGAACGCAGGGTTTCGTTTCCTGGCTGTCATAGAAGGGGTGTAGCGCAGGCATACTCTCACTAACCGCGTTATAATGCCCGTATCGCAGCAAATGCTGAACGTCTGCGATCTGTACCTGGAGAGGAGCGCTGTTGGCTATGCCAAATTGGAACAGCTATCTCGTCGAACATCAAGACCGTTTTCTGTCCGAACTGGTCGATTTCCTTCGCATTCCCAGCATCTCGGCAATTTCGGCTCACGCCAACGATGTCTTGCGCGCTGCCGAATGGGTGGCAAATCGCCTGACTGCAGCCGGGCTGGAGCACGTTGCCATTTTACCCACCGGCGGCCATCCGGTCGTGTATGCCGACTGGTTGCATGCGCCCGATAAACCGACGGTTTTGATCTACGGCCACTTCGATGTGCAGCCGGTTGATCCACTCGATCTCTGGACGCATCCACCCTTCGAGCCGCATATCGAACACGACCGCATCTATGCGCGCGGCGCCAGTGACGATAAAGGCAACATGCTCATTCCAATCCTGGCAGTTGAGGCATTGTTGCAGAGCAGTGGTTCGCTACCGGTTAATGTCAAATTCTTCCTCGAAGGGCAGGAAGAGATCGGTAGCCCTCAGATTCCATCGTTCTTGCAGCGCGAACGAGAGCGATTTGCGTGTGATCTGGTGTTGAGCGCCGATGGTGGCCAGTGGAGTGAAGATCAGCCGCTGATTCTGGTTGGTTTACGCGGTGGTTGCGGGGTGCAGATCGATGTCCGCGCCGCCAAAATGGATCTGCATTCAGGGATGTACGGGGGAGTCGTGCAAAACCCCATCCACGCTCTGGTGCAGATTCTCGCCTCGATGCGCTCAGATGACGGCATGATCACCATTCCCGGTTTCTACGATCAGGTGCGTCCGCTTACGCCAGCCGATCGCGCGCGCATCGCTGCAATCCCGTTCGACGAAGCGAAGCTGAAGGAGTCGCTCGGCGTGCCAGATCTTTTCGGCGAGGCCGGTTTTACCCCACGCGAACGTGAGTGGGTGCGACCTACGCTTGAGGTAAACGGTATCTGGGGTGGTTTCCAGCAAGAGGGGGTCAAGACGGTGCTGCCCGCCGAAGCGCACGCCAAGATTACCTGCCGTCTGGTACCCGATCAGGATCCGCAGACCATTCTCGATCTGCTACAGGCACATATCAAACGGCATACTCCTCCCGGCGTGACGGTGACAGTGACGCCATTGGCTTTCCAGGCCTATCCGTACCTCATTCCAGAGGATGATCCCGGTAATGTTGCCGTTCGGGATGTACTGGTCGAGCTGTACGGACGCGAGCCATACTATGTGCGCAGTGGTGGTTCGATCCCGGTTTGCACCCTCTTCCAGCGCCAGCTCGGCGCCTACACCAGCAATTTTGCCTTCGGCCTCGATGACGAGCGCGCGCATTCGCCTGATGAATTCTTCCGCCTGAGCAGCTTCCGCAAAGGTCAGGTGGCCTATTGCAAATTGCTCGAGCGGCTAGGCCGATAAAGCTTTTCGTGTCAGCAGCAATTGTTGCATTGCGAGGAGTTTGCTATGCTCGATTATGCGGCGCTTTACCGCCGAGAGCGCGCGATGCAAGAATTGGTGAGTGATCTCACCGTTGCCGATTTGCGCGCCGAAACTGATGAGATCTATGACACCATTGAACGGCTGATTGCCGATTGTACCGATGCCGATGTAACCTTTCAGCCGATTGATCCAAAAGCTCATGATCCCTTTGCCAGTGACCCGAATGCAGTTAATCAGGCCTGGACGCTCGGTCACGTGATCGTCCATCTGACTGCTTCGTGTGAAGAATCGGCCTTTCTGGCCGCTGAGATGGCGCGTGGGGTGCAGTTGCATGGCCGGTCACGCTATGAAGTGCCGTGGGAAACGGTGACGACTATGGCGCAGATTCGACAGCGGTTAGCGGAAAGCCGCCGGATGCTGCATGCCTCGTTGCAGATGTGGCCCGATCAACCACACCTCGATTACCTGGCCGAACCATGGCCGGGCGCGTCACCGGTGGATGCGCGTGGTCGCTATGCGTTGGGGCTTGCCCATGCCTGGGATCACCTCGGCCAGATCGAAGAGATTGTGCGACAGGCGCGCGCAGCGCGGGGTTGACGAGATACCTGCGCGTGGTTTATGAGAAATGCCCGGTCAGGCAACCATGTACTGACCGGGCATGCTTCTGTTACTGCTCCTGAAGCGCTCGCCATACCACCTCATCGCGCATCGGTAATTCATAAATGCGTGCCCCGGTTGCGTCACGAATGGCATTGGCAATGGCGGCAGCGCCTGCTGTAATCGGCGGTTCACCCACACCGCGCGCGCCGAAGGGGCCGTTGGGCGCCGGATTCTGCACAAGCACAGACTCAAAGGGTGGCACATCGGCGGCGCGTGGCAGGGTGTAATCCATTAAGCTGGCGGTGAGCAGCTCGCCGCGCTCATCGTAACGCAGCGCCTCGTAGAGACCCCAGCCCACGCCTTGCGCCGCGCCACCATGAATCTGGCCTTCAACCATCAAGGGGTTGAGCGGGAAGCCAACATCTTGAATGGCTACGTAGCGCACAGGCTTAACCCGCCCCGTGTCCCGGTCAACCTCAACCTGAACCAGATGCGCAACGAAGCCGGGTGCGTTCTCTGCCGGCGCAGTGCGCCCCTCGCCGACAATCGGTCCCGGCCCACCAGCCTGTTCTTGTGCCCGTCGCGCTACCTCGCCAAGTGGTAAGGTGCGTCCAGGAACGCCACGGATGTGAACCATTCCCTCACGGATGTCGAGATCGTCGATGCGCGCTTCGAGCATATCGGCGGCAATTTCGAGTAACTGTCGGCGCGCCTCGCGCGCGGCAGCGGCCACTGCGCCGGCTACACTGTAGGTGATCTGACTCCCACCGCTGGGGCCGGCAAATGGCCCGCTGCGTGTGTCACCGGTCACGATCTCAACTTGCTCCGGCGGCACGCCGATGATCTCGGCAGCGACCAGCACGAAGCTGCTATTGACGCCCGAGATGTCAACCGATCCCACATGCACACGCACAACGCCATCGGTATCAACCCGGCAAACCGCCGCTGCCGGTGACATCCCGCACGGCCAGCCGCCGATAGCCAGCCCGATCCCGCTCCCAGGGCTGCGTTCGCGCCAGAGTGGGTGATTGGCGGCTGCTTCCAGCACCTTCGTCAAACCGATTGATGGCCATGGATCGTTGTTGCCCATCGGATCGCCAGTGGTTGCCGCATTGCGGAGCCGCAGCTCAAGCGGATCGATGTTGAGACGATAAGCCAGCTCATCGATAGCCGACTCGAGCGCAAATGTTACCTGTGGCGCGCCGGGGGCGCGGTATGCGCCGGCCTGCGGTTTATGGGTCAACACCTCCGTCACATCGATCTGCACATTCGGACAGCGGTAGTACCCGCCGAGCAAGGCGCTCATAATCCCGCCCAGCGTGAAGGGATAGATGCCGTTGTCAACCACAATGTCGGCTACCAGCGCCGTCAAAGCTCCGTCCCGGTTTGCGCCCAGTTTGAGCGTAATGGTACAGGCCGGAGAAGGGGTTGTGGTGAGAAAATCTTCGCTACGGTCAAGCGTGATCCGTACCGGTCGGCCCACTGCCAGCGCCGCTGCCGCAGCCAGCGGATCGAGAATCCCGTACTTGGCGCCAAATCCACCGCCAACCGTCATCGGCACGACGGTGACCTGATGGGGACGCAAGCCGAGTAAGCGAGCCACTTCATCGCGCACACCGAATTGCCCCTGTGTACTGGTATAGACGGTGATCTGCCGGCGGATCGGATCAACATCGGCCACGACTGCATGCGGTTCGAGATAGCCCTGATGGACAATCGCCGTTCGATAGGTTCCTTCGACAACGACATCAGCCGTTGCCAGCGCCGCCAGCGCATCACCGCGACTAAACCGCTTCTGCTCATGAATGTTTGAAGCGGCATGTTCACCCTGTTCCTCGCCGCGGGCTACTGCGGCATGGGCGGCGGTCAGATCAGCGTCAGCCTGGGGCGCGCCTTGTGGCCAGATCACCGGCGCATCTGGCGCCAGGGCAGCTTCGACAGTTGTCGGACCGGGCAGCGGTTCGTAATCGATCTGCAACGCTGCCAGGCCGTCTTCGGCAGCGGCCAGGCTCGTGGCCAGCACCAGTGCTACCGGCTCACCGCGATAACGCGCGACCCCATCGGCCAGCGTGGTGGTTTGACGCGATGAAGGCTGACGCCCGCGAGTGGGTAGATCGGCGGCGGTCAGCACGGTCACGACTCCCGGCACTGCGCGGGCGGCAGTCGTGTCAATCCGAACGATGCGCGCATGGGCGTAAAGGCTCAACGCCAGCTTGCCGTGCAACATGCCGGGTAGCGTCACATCACCGGCATAGCGGGCGCGTCCTGTCACCTTTTCCAGCCCATCAACCGCTTTGCGACTCTTGCCAAGGTAACGATGTGAGGTCGGACTGCTCATGCACATACTCCCTCATTTAGCAGGCTCCGCTCACATCGTACCATGGCTTTTATAAACCACATCACCTCTACGGCTGAATACTCAACAGTAACGTGCCCCGCGCGGCGCCGCGATTGTCGATCCCGGCAGTGCCACCGCTGGTAATCGCCCGGAATGGTTCCAGCCGTCGTTCGAGATCGCGATCGATCGGTTGATCGCTCAGCCGATTATTCAGCTCGCGAACTGCGGTGAGATTGACATACAAAATGCCACTATTGGGCGTTGGCATCGCTCGCAACGCATCGGTATAGATCGAGAAATTAGACAGCTTCTGTTCGGCGCCAAACGCTGCCTCCATCGCCGACCGGCCAACCGCGATGACCAGATCGTTGCCGTTAAAGCCATAGCCGACAAACAAATCACCCTCTTCGAAGGCCTGCACCTGCGTCCGTCCCAATGAGGTCTCGCTAAACCTGATGCCAACCAGATCCTCAACCAGCTCGCTCAGGCGCCGCATACCCTGCCGTGCCGCGTCCTGATCGGCTATTCGCAGGGCAAAGTAGCCGGTTGCTTGCAGATCGGCGCTACTGCCGGGCAACACCACAATGACTCCTTCACCGTGGAACCACCTGAACAGATCCTGTTCAAGGTCGAGATTGAGGCTGTCTTCAAGATTGCGCAGGGTATTGGATGTGTCAGGATTGGCTTCGAGTTGTGTTCGTAACTGCGTTCCCCAATCGGCGGGAATGGCAAAGCTGAAGACCCCAATCGCGGCGCTGCTCACGTCGCCAGCGCGATCGGCAGAAACGACCGGACGAAAGCTGCTCAACCGTTCGCGCAGAGAGCTGCTCAGCCGGTTTTGATCAAAGACTGTCACCGCGTCGAAGCGCAGACCACTTTCGATCACTGCCATCGTCAACCCAACCCCCTGGAGGGCCTGGCTTGCGGCGAGAGCGTCAGCAGCGGCTGTGTTACCATCGTCGAGATTGTTCTGCTCGATCAGGGTGTTGATCAGACGGGCGATAGTATCGCCGGCCAGGTAGATCGTGCCGATCCGGTCGCCAGGCAGACTCTGGGTAACGGCCTGATATTGAGGGCTACGAGCCAGCGCGGTTTCGCTCCGCTGCTCGATCAACGCTTGAATGCTGGCCGCATTGTTGGCGAAGACAACCATATCGCGGGCGAGGGCAAATGCGGCGAATGGCGTTTCATCGCTCTCGCTCGCGTAGATCGTTACATTGTTGACCGTGTTGCTGGTGAATCGTTCGCCTTGTTGCTCGCGGAAGGCGCGTTGTTTGTCGAGAAAGGCCTGCGCCGCCTGTTGATCGCGCGCGGCTACGATCAAGAGCACATTGCCATCAAACTGATCAACCGCCGGCGGTGGATCTAGCGGTGATGCTGGAAAGACCGGATTGATCGCACCGCCATTAGCGATCTCGCCGAAACGCTCGATTGGCGCGCCATGCACGGCGAAAGCTGCTTCGGGGCCGATCCACGGCGCAATATCCTCGGCAAAAGTGACCCCGAAACGTTCCTGTAAAAAGTCAGTTGTCGTATCGGTGTTCTGGTAGTCAAAGGTTTCAGGGAAGGCTCGTCGCAGGCGGTCAATGTTGGGCAGGTCGCTGAGATTGGGCGTGATAGCGGCATAAATTTGCGTGTCTGCTGGCAACAGTTCAGGTATGGCACTGGCCCGTTGGGTCAAGAGATTAAACGCCAACGCGCCAGCGCCAACCAGAATGAGCAGGAGACCGACAGCAAGACCACCGATGATCAAGAGGGGCGAACTACGGCGTGGCGCGGGGGGAGTTACGGGCGGAAGCGAGAGGGGGTCAGTAACAGTCATTGCTTTCCTCCTTTTGTGAAGTCACCAGATAGCGGGCAACGTTCACGCGCGATCTTCCTCACAGACGTTCCTGACGATCAACTGAAGTGCCGCTCTGTATATTCCTCTGTCGCTATAGGTTTACGTGTTTTGTTGAAAAAAGTTTCTCTGCGGTATCAGGAACGAAATCTGACCTCTCAACGTTACTCAAAACAACAGCAGATGTTTCAATCCGAGGAGGCAAGCGTATGGTTCGACCGGTTACAATCGTGATGCTCCTGGCACTGTTCTGGCTAACAGCATGTGGTGGGGTGGGAGTCGCATCTAATGAGGTCATCACAGCGCCTGCTATGGGAGCAATGCCGGAGGCACGGTCAGAGAGAGCGACTGCGATAGAGAGCGCAGGTTCGGCTGCCGGTGGCGCAGCTTCTGGTGAGAGCAGCACTCAGGCGCAGTACGGGTTGCGCATGGTCATCATGAATGCTAGCCTGGTGGTCGAGGTAGCATCGGTCGATCAGGCAGAAGCGCAGTTGCGCAACAGCGTCAATCGGTTGGGTGGTTATACGCTCTACGCGCGCGCGACAGGCGAGGGTGAAAACAAGACTTCGTATGTTACGTTTCGAGTGCCGGTCGAGCATTTCGATCGCTTTTTAACAGATGTGGAAGGAATTGCCGAGCGTGTGATCAGACGCGAAGTCCGTGGCGAAGATGTCACCGAAGAGTATGTCGATCTTGAAGCGCGCTTGCGCAATCTGGAGGCGTCGCGCGATCGCATTGCCGCTCTACTGGCGCGAGCAAATACGGTAGAGGAAACGCTGCGCATCAACCAGGCCCTGACCGAGATACAGGGGCAAATCGAGCATTTGCAAGGCCGTATGCGGTATCTTGAACAAAACGCCGCTTACTCAACGATTGATATTGAACTGCGACCGTTGCCGCCTGCGCCAGAGCCATCACAGACGATCTGGCCAACGTGGGAACCGGGGAAAGTATGGAGTGAACAACTGGCCTTGCTCGCTACATTCGGGTACACGCTGCTCAACGCGCTGATTGTGATCGTGGTCTGGACGCCGGTCTGGATCATCCCGGCGTTCCTGGTGGTCTGGCTGTGGCGCCATTGGCAGCGCGGTCGCCAAAGCGAGCAGGTCAGGAGCTGATCAGAACATCAAACGACGCAGGCGTACCGGCGTGGAAACCTGCGTCGTTTTGCGGGAGGATGAACCACCACCTGCGGTGCCGTCGTAACCTGCGCGTCAGATATCCAGTTCTACCACCTCATTGGCATGAGTCTGGATAAATCGCCGGCGCGGCGGCACCAGATCGCCCATCAGCATTGTAAAAGTCTCGTCGGCGCGGGCTGCATCTTCCAGGGTAACCTGCAAGATAACCCGATTCTGTGGATTCATCGTTGTTTCCCAAAGCTGTTCAGCATTCATCTCCCCCAGGCCTTTATAGCGCTGAATTTCAACTTTTGTGCCGGGGGGCAACTTGCTCAGGTAGGCATCGCGCTCGGCATCGGAATAGGTATAGACCTGCTCGCGCCCGTGCTTAATCCGGTAGAGCGGCGGCTGGGCGATGAAAAGATGACCGTTGGTAATGAGAGGCCGCATGTGGCGAAAGAAGAACGTAAGCAAGAGTGTGCGGATATGGCTACCATCGACATCAGCGTCGGTCATCAGAAAGATGCGATGATAGCGCAGCTTACTCAGATCGAACTGATCGCCAATCGAAGCGCCGATTGCGGTAATCAATGCCCGCACTTCGGCATTCGAGAGCATTCGGTCGAGCCGGCTCTTCTCGACGTTCAAAATCTTCCCGCGCAGCGGCAGAATGGCCTGGAAGCGGCGGTCGCGACCTTGCTTGGCGGTGCCACCAGCGCTATCGCCCTCAACGATATACAGTTCGCAGCGGGCCGGGTTAGGATCGGAACAATCGGCCAGTTTGCCGGGCAGTGAAAAGCCCTCCATTGCGCTCTTGCGGGCCGTCTCACGCACTTTTTGCACGGCGAGGCGAGTGCGAGCAGCGGCGATAGCCTTCTCGATAATCCGGCGCGCGTCAGCCGGGTTTTCATCGAGCCAGGCGCTAAACGCATCGCCGAACACTGTCGCCACGGCACTCGCTGCTTCTGGGCTAACCAGCTTCTCTTTGGTTTGCGAGGAAAATTGCGGGTCTTTCAATTTTACGCTGATGACCGCGGTCAAACCTTCGCGCACATCATCGCCGGTAAGATTGCTTTCGCTCTCTTTCAACAATCCCTTTGCTCTGGCATAGGTATTGATCACGCGGGTCAGCGCTGTGCGAAAGCCTGACAGATGCGATCCCCCGTCGGAATTATTGATATTATTGGCGAAGGTATAAACGTTATCGGTATCGAACGTGTCGGTATACTGCAACGCCACTTCCACCATCACATCATCGACCACACGCTCAACGTAAAACGGCTGGCGATGCAGCACCGTCTTATCTTTGTTGAGATGACGAACGTATGAAACGATTCCGCCCTCAAAATAGAAGTTGAGTTCGCGGTTAGTGCGTTCGTCAACAAACCGGAACCGCAACCCCTTATTGAGATAGCTCATCTCGCGGAAGCGTTGGGCAAGCGTATCGAAATTGTAATCGAGGGTTTGAATGATCGACGTATCGGGCAAAAAGCGAGTGGTTGTGCCGTGGCGGTCAGTTGGTTCGAGATCGACGACATCGGTCACCGGCAGGCCAGCGCGATACTCCTGATAGTAGTGACGACCGTTGCGGTAAACATCCACCCGCATATACGATGAGAGCGCGTTAACCGCCGAGACACCGACGCCGTGCAGACCGGACGAAACCTTGTAGCCGCCGCTGCCAAACTTGCCGCCGGCGTGAAGGCGGGTCATCACCAGGGTCAGGGTACTGATCCCTTCTTTAGGATGGATACCGACCGGAATCCCCGATCCGTCATCGCTCACCGTCACCGAACCATCGCGATGAATGGTAACGCTAACGCTGGTGGCGCGTCCGGCCATCACTTCATCGACCGAATTGTCAACCACCTCGCGCACCATGGTGTGGAGGCCATTGATGTCGGTGGGGCCGATGTACATACCGGGGCGCTTACGGACGGCTTCCATGCCTTCCAGCACCTGAATCTGACTTTCGTCGTAGGTTGTCGGAGTCTGGTTTGTCATTGGTCGTGATCCTTAATGATTCCTGAATGTTGCGCTCTGATGACACGCCATGGCGTTCATCGTCAGGAATGGCCGATGCGCGTCTTCTGGCGCTAACGGTTGGCGTAGCGTAGATACAATTGCAAGCGAGCGGCGCGCAGCCCGCTCCCGATATAGGCATTGCCGACGATAGCTGGCGCCAGCCAGCCTGGTTGAGCGGCCAATGCGCGCCAGAGATGAGCGAAGCCAACTTCGATTACCGCGCAGAGAGCGAGAAACGTGGCGATTGAAAACCAGCGCCGACGGGCAAATTGCCAGCTTGCCCGGAGCGCTGCCAGTGGCCCGTGGTGGTGAAGTGTAATTACCTCTGGCGTGAAGCCGAAGGTAATAAACCCGATCACACCCAGCGCGATCCAGCCGGTGTAGAGAAACGGGATGGCAGTCGGTAGCAGGATCGCCAGCAGGATGGATAAGGCTGCCAATGGCGCCAGGACGCTGCCGATAATGATTAGAACGCCGCCAAGTCGCAGGCTGATTGACAGACTGCGCGCCAGCATGGTTGCCAACCGGGATTGTTCGCGTTGCAAGAGCTGGCGCAGACTGGCCAGAAATGCGCCGCTCAGACCGAGCGTTATCCCGTTTAAAATGAGCACGGTGAGAAGGTAAACGCCGTCTGGCAACGCTTGCGGTGGCGGTGTCGTTATCTCAGCGCCAGGGGTGAGCAGCGGGATATAATTGGCGACAACCAGCAGGGTGCGCGCATCGATAGCGTGCAGTGTGCCAAGCCATTGGCCGAAGATCCCCTGCGCGCCGAGATCGGGTAGCAGCAGTGTGATAGGACTGCCGAGCCACAGGTAGGCACTTAACCCGATGGAGAAGAGCAAGATGAATGGCTGACGGTGTATCAGTGCATAACCGGCAGCCAGAATGTCGATCAACGATGGTTGGCGCATGCGTTTCGCTCATACCTGCTTGCTTTGTCAGGCTCTATTATACCACAAATCGGTCATCACCGTCATTGTTTTTGGAACAAGCGTTCTGTTTCATTGCCGAAAATCAGTTCAAAAATGGTTTGCAAAAGCCGATCGGTGGTGATATACTTGACGTGTGGAGTAAGGTTGCACCAATCGTGGGCATGTGCAACCGCCTGCTTGACACTCGCTGCTGTCGAAATGGGCGACAGTCTCATCAGGCCGTTCAGGGAAGCGCGATGAACCGTCTGTGAGTACCGCTAAAGAGCCGCTTCCGCTGCCAGGGCAGCGGTCTGGCGCAGCAGTCTGCGTTGTTCGAGTGGAAAGTGGGTTATACCCACTTTTCTTATTGTCAGGCGAGTTACAGCGATGAAAAGCGATTTTTACGCGGCAATTACTCAGATTGCGTCCGAGCGCGGCATTCCAAAAGAGGCCATCATTGACGTGATGGAACGGGCATTGGTGAGCGCCTACAAGCGCCTGCTTGGCCCGAATCCACCAACTGTAGAGGTGACAGTCAAGCTCGATCCGGTCAGCGGCGCGGCGCGGGTTTATGCCGAAAAGCAGGTTGTCGATGAAGTGTACGACGAGCGGTTTGAGATCGATCTCGAGTCTGCCCGTCGCATTAAACCTGATGCCCAGATTGGCGAAACCGTGCTGGTCGAGAGCACGCCTCGCGATTTTGGTCGGATCGCAGCCCAAACGGCCAAACAGGTGGTGTTGCAAGGGATCAAAGAGATCGAGCGCAATTACGTGTATAGCGAGTTCGAGAATCGTGAAGGCGAGTTGTTGACGGCAACTGTGCAACGCAACAATGGCCCACGTGGCAATGTTATTCTTGAGCTGGGGAAGGCTGAGGCAATCATTCCACCCAAAGAGCAGGTGGCGAACGATCGCTATTACCACGGTCAGCGCTTGAAGGTCTACTTGCTCGAGGTGAAGAAGGATGATCGCGGTCCACGCCTGATCGCATCGCGCGCGCACAAAAATTTGATCAACCGCCTGTTTGAGATGGAAGTGCCCGAAATCTACAACGGTGTAGTTGAGATCAAGTCGGTGGCGCGCGAACCGGGTCTGCGCACGAAGGTGGCAGTTACTGCCCGTCAGGAGGGGATTGACCCGGTTGGCTCGTGCGTCGGTATGCGCGGCATCCGCATTCAAAATATCGTCAATGAGCTGAACGGCGAGAAGATCGACGTGGTGCAGTGGTCGTCCGATCCGCGTGAGTATATCGCCAATGCGTTGTCGCCGGCGCAGGTGGTGGAAGTGCATCTCAATGATCATGATCACACTGCGCTGGTGATCGTGCCCGACAAGCAGTTGTCGCTAGCTATCGGCAAGGAAGGGCAGAATGTGCGGCTGGCGGCCAAGCTGACCGGCTGGCGGATCGATATCAAGAGTGCCTCGGCACTGTTAGAAGAGGAGCGGGCGGCGGCTGAGGCGCGCGCTGAAGCCGAGGCCGAACAGATGGCGCTTGAGGCCGAGCTGGCCAGCGCGCCGGTGGAACAGCGGGTTGTGCAGCCCGACGGTACTATCCGTTACCGCGGCCATCGCTATGGCCCGCTCGGTCACGATCTGGTCGGTCAGACGGTGCAGGTGCGGGCAACGTCACAAAAGATCTTCATCTACTACAATAATCGCCTGTTCGCCTCTTATATCTTGCTCGAAGGCGGGCAGGCTTCGCCCGATGAGGAGTAAGGCGATGGTGGCAAAAGCCAGGTCTCATTCGGCGCGACC
>Ga0209721_1000122_pt1 | contig 78398 bp, 65 predicted proteins | sample TshhotsprinmetaG_FD_184139 | JGI IMG/M metagenome (GOLD analysis project Ga0209721, IMG submission 184139) | Hot spring microbial communities from South Africa to study Microbial Dark Matter (Phase II) - Tshipise hot spring metaG (SPAdes)... | ecosystem: Environmental > Aquatic > Thermal springs...
GCAGCGCGCTTTGGGTGCGCGGGCTGGCGCGGTTGATCTCGTCGGCCAGCAGCAGCTGGGTAAACAGCGGCCCGGGGTGGAACACGAAGGTCTGCTGCGCGCGGTCGTAGATCGACGCCCCGACCAGATCGCTGGGCATCAGATCCGACGTGAATTGGATACGGGCAAAGCACAGGCCGAACGTGCGCGCCAGCGCCTGCGCCAGCGTGGTCTTGCCGACGCCGGGCAGATCTTCGATCAACAGGTGTCCGCCAGCCAGCACGCCGGCGACAGCCTGCCGCAGCACGCTCTCTTTGCCGACGATGACCGTGGTAAGCTGCTGCAGCAAGGCGGCGATCAGGGGTCGGGTATCCGTCATTGACGGCACGATACCGGAAAGTCGCCGTGCACACCCGCATCGCCCGCAGAGGAGCCATGAAACCCACCGGTTATTACACCCACCCGGCCTGCAGCCGCCATGAGATGGGTGCGGCCCATCCGGAATGTCCGCAACGGCTGGGTGCGATCGAAGACCGGCTGTTGATCACCGGCGTGCTGGATGCGCTGCAGCAACGCACCGCCACACCGGCATCCACCGCCGAGCTGGAGCTGGCGCACGACCGTCTGCACATCGCTGCCATCCGCGGGCTGAGTGACGAGTTGCGGGATGCGCAGGCGGCCGGGGGGCCTCCATATCTGGCGGTCGATCCGGATACGGCGCTCAACGTGCACACCTGGGAGGCCGCACTGGCCGCGGCGGGCGCGGCCATCGATGCCACTGAAGCAGTGGTGGCCGGCGAGCTGGCCAACGCGTTCTGCGCCGTGCGCCCACCGGGGCACCACGCCACGCGCAACCGCGCGATGGGGTTTTGTTTTTTCAACAACGTCGCGGTGGCGGCCCGGTACGCGCTGCAGCGGCTGGGGCTGGAGCGGGTCGCCATCATCGACTTCGACGTCCACCATGGCAACGGTACCGAGGACATCGTGGCTGGAGACGAGCGCATCCTGATGTGCAGTTTCTACCAACATCCGTACTACCCGCAATGGGATCATCGCAGCGACGACAACCTCGTCAACGTGCCGGTGCCAGCGTACACCAAGGGCGTGGACGTGCGCGAACTCGTCGAAATGATGTGGCTGCCGCGGCTGCAGGCCCATCGGCCGCAGCTGCTGCTCATCAGTGCCGGCTTCGACGCCCACCGCGAGGATGACCTGGGGCAACTCGGGCTGGTGGAGCAGGACTACGTATGGATGACGCAGCGCCTGATGGAGGTGGCCCGCCGGCACGCGAAGGGCCGCATCGTCAGTGTGCTGGAGGGTGGGTACAACCTCAGCGCCTTGGCGCGCAGCGTGGAAGCGCATGTGCGCACGCTGGCCGAGGTCTAGCGCCGCCGCGCGACCGCAACCTTCCTGTTGGCCCAGGAGAGGACCGATGACGGACGACACCCCAATCCTGCTGCACGAGCGCGACGCGCGCGGCGTGCATACCCTGACCCTGAACCAGCCGCGTACGTTCAACGTGCTGAGCGAGGCGATGCTGCAGGCGCTGTCGGCTCGGCTGGATGAGATTGCTGCGGACGAGGGCGCGCGCGTGCTCGTGATTGCCGCCGCCGGCAAGGCGTTCTGCGCCGGACACGACCTCAAGGAAATGCGCGCCCACCCGCAGCTAGACTACTACCAGCAGCTGTTTGCGCGTTGTTCGCGGGTGATGCTGCAGATCCAGCGCTTACCGATCCCGGTGATCGCGCGCGTGCACGGCGTGGCCACTGCTGCCGGCTGTCAATTGGTGGCGCAGTGCGACTTGGCTGTGGCCGCGCAAGAGGCACGCTTCGGCGTCAACGGCATCGATGTCGGTCTGTTCTGCGCCACTCCCAGCGTGCCGCTGGTGCGCAACGTGCCGGCCAAGGTGGCGATGGAGATGCTGCTGACGGGCGAATTCATCAGCGCCGAGGAGGCACGCCTGCGCGGTCTGGTCAACCGGGTGGTGCCGGCCGAGGCGCTGGATGCCGAGGTCGAGCGGCTGGTGGGTGCGATCGTGGCCAAGCCGCGCGCGGCCATTGCCTTGGGCAAGGCGGTATTCTATCAGCATCGCGAAACCAGCATCGAGGCCGCCTATCAGCTGGCCGGGCAGACAATGGCCTGCAACATGATGCACGAGGTGGCGCAGGAAGGCGTGCAGGCCTTCATCGACAAGCGCGCCCCGGCGTGGCGCACGGAGGGCTGAACACATGGCGCGATCCACCGCCCCGGCGGCGATCGACGACTTCGGTGCCTGGCTGCACACGTTCCTGCAGCCAGGGGCGCTGATCGAGCTGGCCGCACTGGTTCTGTGCGTGGGTGTGGCTTGGGGGGTGGTGCGCGGTTTGCAGCGGGCCTACAACCCCGACGCCGAACGCTCCATTTGGTTTGGACGCCGCGGTGTCGATGGGGTGCTGTTTCCGCTGCTGCTGCTGGTGCTGGCCTATGGGGCACGGACGCTGACGGCGCTGTGGGTTCCGCAGGCCGTCTGGCGCGTGGCCGTGCCCGCGCTGCTGGCACTGGTAGTCATTCGTATCGGCGTCAAGGTACTGGAGGTGGCGTTTGGCGGCGCGGCCTGGCTGCGTCCGGTAGAGCGCACGGTGTCGTGGATCGCGTGGCTGGCGGCGGTGGCCTGGATCACCGGGCTGTTGCCCGTGGTGCTGGCGGAGCTGGACCAGATCACCTGGAAGCTGGGTGGCACCACGCTGTCGGTGCGCACGCTCATCGAGGGGGTGCTTAGTGCCGGTGCGGTGCTGATCGTGGCGCTGTGGATCTCTTCGGCCATCGAGGCGCGCCTGTTGCGCGATGCCAGCGGCGAGTCGCTGTCGCTGCGCAAGGCCGCCAGCAACGCGGCGCGCGCGCTGCTGCTGTTCGTGGGCTTGATGCTGGCGCTGTCGGCGGTGGGCATCGATCTGACCGCCCTGTCGGTGCTGGGCGGGGCGATCGGGGTCGGCATCGGCTTTGGTCTGCAAAAACTGGCCGCCAACTATGTCAGCGGCTTCGTGATCCTGACCGAGCGCAGCATGCGCATCGGCGACATGGTGCGGCTGGATACCTTCGAAGGGGTGGTGGCGGATATTAAGGCGCGCTACACCGTCATCCGCTCGGTCAGCGGGCGCGAGTCGATCGTGCCCAACGAGCTGCTGATCACGCAACGGGTGGAAAACCTGTCGCTGTCGGATCCGCGCGTGTGGCAGTCCACGGTGGTGGGCGTGGCCTACGACAGCGATGTGGCGCTGGTGCAGCGGCTGCTGGTGCAGGCGGCGCTGGAGCAGCCGCGCGTGCTGCGTGAGCCCGCGCCGCTGGCGGCGCTGTCCGCATTTGGCGCCGATGGACTGGAGTTTACGCTCGGCTACTGGATCGCCGACCCCGAAAATGGCCAGCTCGGCTTGCGCTCGGCGATCAACCTGCGCATCCTGGAGCTGTTTCGGGAACACGGTGTCGAAATTCCGTACCCACAGCGGGTGCTGCATGTGCGGCCGGCGGCGGCTGACGCGCCCGCCGTGCGTGGCCTGTCGGGGGCGGTATCGCCCACGGGCGCGGGTGGGGCGGCGCAGTCCCGATGACGTGCCGCGTCAGCGCCCATCGCGCGGGCAGACGGTCGCCGTCACTGGGGGCTTGTGGCTGCGCACGGGCTTGCCTATAATTTTCAAAAACGAACGATCGTTCGTTTTTTGGCGGGTGTTATCCCCGTACAATGCGATCGGTTGACGTTGACGTAAACGTAAACTTGGTATCGCCGTCCTACCACCCACAGGAGTCAGCATGAAGATTCTCGTCCCCGTCAAGCGTGTGGTTGACTACAACGTGAAGGTCCGCGTCAAGGCCGATGGCAGCGGCGTGGATATCGCCAACGTCAAGATGAGCATGAACCCGTTTGACGAGATTGCCGTCGAGGAGGCCGTGCGCCTGAAGGAAAAGGGGGTGGCGACCGAGATCGTGGCGGTGTCGTGCGGTGTGGCGCAGTGCCAGGAGACGTTGCGCACCGCCATGGCTATTGGTGCCGACCGCGCGATCCTGGTGCAAACCGACGGCGAGCTGCAGCCGCTGGCGGTGGCCAAGCTGCTCAAGGCCCTGGTGGACAAGGAAGCGCCGCAGTTGGTGATCCTGGGCAAGCAGGCCATTGACGATGACGCCAACCAGACCGGGCAAATGTTGGCCGCGCTGCTCCATTGGCCGCAAGGCACCTTCGCTTCGAAGGTGGAGGTCCAGGGCGACGCGGTGGAGGTCACGCGCGAGGTCGATGGCGGTCTGGAAACGCTCAAACTGACGCTGCCTGCCATCGTCACTACCGACTTGCGTCTGAACGAGCCGCGCTACGTGACGCTGCCCAACATCATGAAGGCCAAGAAAAAGCCGCTGGACACCGTCACGCCGGCGGATCTGGGTGTGGACGTGACGCCACGCCTGAAGACGCTGAAGGTGGCCGAGCCGCCCAAGCGCAGCGCTGGCATCAAGGTGCCGGACGTGGCCACGCTGGTGGACAAGCTGAAGAACGAAGCCAAGGTCATCTGAGGAAAGGACAGGCCGCCATGACCATTCTTGTCATTGCCGAACACGACAACGTTGCCCTGAAGGGGGGCACTCTCAACACGCTGGGCGCGGCACTGAAGCTGCAGGCCGCCGGTGCCGGTGACATCCATGTGTTGGTGGCCGGGCAGGGCGCTGCCGGCGCGGCGCAGGCCGCCGCCCAGGTGGCCGGCGTGGCCAAGGTGCTGCACGCCGACGGCGCGGCACTCGCCCACGGCCTGGCCGAAAATGTCGCCGCTCAGGTGCTGGCGCTGGCTGGTGGCTACAGCCACATCCTGTTTCCTGCCACGGCGTGGGGGCGCAACATCGCCCCGCGGGTGGCCGCCCGGCTCGACGTGGCGCAGCTCAGCGACATCACGGCGGTGGTGGACGTGCACACCTTCGAGCGCCCGATCTACGCGGGCAACGCCATCGCCACCGTGCAAAGCACCGATGCGCAGCACGTGATCACGGTGCGCACCACCGCCTTCGATGCGGCGGGTGCCGGCGGGTCCGCGGCAGTGGAGCCGGTGGCGGCGGTGGCCGACAGCGGCAAGAGCGTGTTCGTCCGCAGCGAGCTGGCCCAGAGTGACCGCCCCGAACTGACGGCGGCCAAGGTCATCGTCTCGGGCGGGCGCGCGCTGGGCAGCGCCGAGCAATTCAACGCCATCATCACCCCGCTGGCGGACAAGCTGGGAGCGGCCATCGGCGCCAGCCGCGCTGCCGTGGACGCCGGCTACGCGCCCAACGACTGGCAAGTCGGGCAGACCGGCAAGATCGTGGCGCCGCAGTTGTATGTGGCGGTGGGCATCAGCGGCGCCATCCAGCATCTGGCGGGTATGAAAGACTCCAAAGTTATCGTCGCCATCAATAAGGACCCCGAAGCGCCGATTTTTAGCGTCGCCGACTACGGGCTGGAGGCCGACCTGTTCCAGGCCGTGCCGGAACTGGTCAAGGCGCTCTAACACCGATGCACTCATCCGGGCATCCCAGGGGATGCCCTTTTTTGCCTGAGGAGACCCCGATCATGACCTTCAAGGCCCCGGTCAAGGACATGCTGTTTGCCATGCAGCACCTGGCCCAGCTGGAGCGCGTGGCGCAGCTGCCCGGCTTCGAAGACGCCAACCTGGAGACCGCGCAGGCGGTGCTGGAGGAGTGCGCGCGTCTGAACGAAGAGGTGGTGGCGCCGCTGAACTGGGCGGGCGACAAGCAGCCGTCGTGGTGGACAGACGGTGAAGTCGTCACCACCCCGGGTTTTCGGGAGGCGTTTCGCCAGTATGCCGAAGGCGGCTGGCAGGGCCTGCAGCATCCGGCTGAGTTTGGCGGGCAGGGTCTGCCGAAGACGATCGGGGCCGCCTGCACCGAGATCCTGAATGCGGCCAACCTGAGCTTTGCGCTGTGTCCGCTGCTGACCGACGGCGCCATCGAGGCGCTGCTGACAGCGGGCAGCGATGCGCAGAAGCGCCTGTACATCCCGCCGATGATCGAGGGGCGCTGGACCGGCACGATGAACCTCACCGAGCCGCAGGCGGGCTCCGACCTGTCGCTGGTGCGCGCGCGCGCCGAACCGCAGCCCGACGGCACCTACCGCATCTTCGGCACCAAGATCTTCATCACCTACGGTGAGCACGATATGGCCGAGAACATCGTGCACCTGGTGCTGGCGCGCGTCACCGGCGCGCCCGAAGGCGTCAAGGGCATCAGTCTGTTCATCGTGCCCAAGTTCCTGGTCAACGCCGATGGCAGCCTGGGCGCGCGCAACGACGTGCGCTGCGTCAGCATCGAGCACAAGCTGGGCATCAAGGCCAGTCCCACCTGCGTGCTGCAGTACGGCGACCAGGGCGGAGCCATCGGCTACCTGGTGGGCGAGGAAAACCGCGGCCTGGAGTACATGTTCATCATGATGAACGCTGCCCGCTACGCCGTCGGGCTGCAGGGCATCGGATTGTCGGAGCGCGCGTACCAAAAAGCGGTGCAGTACGCGCGCGAGCGCGTACAAAGCCGCCCGGTGGACGGCAGCGTAGCCGCGGCGGCGCCCATCATCCACCACCCGGACGTGCGCCGCATGCTGCTGACTATGCGCGCGCTGACCGAGGGCTGTCGCGCGATGGCGGCGGTGGCGGCAGCGGCCTACGATGCCGCCCATCATCACCCGGATGCCGAGGCCCGGCGCCAGAACCAGGCGTTCTACGAATTTTTGGTGCCGCTGGTCAAAGGCTACAGCACCGAGGTCAGCCACGAAGTCACCAGTCTGGGCGTGCAGGTGCACGGCGGCATGGGCTTCATCGAGGAAACCGGCGCAGCGCAGTATTACCGCGATGCCAAGATCCTGACCATTTACGAGGGCACCACCGCGATCCAGGCCAATGACCTGCTTGGGCGCAAGACGGTGCGTGACGGCGGGGCTACCGCCCGCGCGGTGGCGCAGCAGATTGGCGCCACCGAAGCCGAACTGCTGGCCGACGGCAGCGCCGATGCAATGGCGATGCATGCCCGCTTGCAGGCCGCGCGGCAGGCGTTCGAAGAGGTGGTGGCGTTCATGGCGGCGCAGGGCAAGGCCGATCCGGTGGCGGCTTACGCTGGCAGTGTGCCGTACCTGATGCTGGCGGGCAACGTCGTGGCCGGCTGGCAGATGGCGCGCGCGCTGCTGGCAGCGCAGCGCGAGGCGGCCGCCGGCCGCGACGTCGAGTTTATGCGTGCCAAGATCGCCACCGCGCGTTTCTACGCCGACCACATCCTGACGCGCTGCGGCGGCTGGCGCGACAGCATCGTGGGTGGCCACGCGGCGGTGGCAGCGATGCCGCTGGCCGCGTACTGAGCGCACCGGCCACCGGCCGCCACTGCCCACCGGGTAGACGGTGCCGCCGGTGTGCGGTGACGCGACGCTGGGGTGAGCCGCGCCGCCCGGGTACCCGGTGCGCCTGCCGCCGCTCTTCCTTCCTGTCCCGATTCCGAGGAACGTTTCCATGTCCCGTTTGCCTCCTGTGTTGCAGCGCATCGCCTTTCCCGTGATTGGTTCGCCGCTGTTTATCATCAGCAACCCCAAGCTCGTCATCGAGCAGTGCAAGGCCGGTATCGTGGGCGCCATGCCGGCGCTCAACGCGCGCCCGGCCTCGCAGCTCGACGAGTGGCTGGCCGAGATCACCGAGGCACTGGCCGCGCACGACCGCGCTCACCCCGACCGGCCGGCCGCGCCGTTTGCCGTCAACCAGATCGTGCACAAAAGCAACGAGCGACTCGAGCACGACATGGCGCTGTGTGCCAAATACAAGGTGCCCATCGTCATCACCAGCCTAGGTGCGCGCGAGGACGTCAACCAGGCCGTGCACAGCTGGGGCGGCGTGGTGCTGCACGACATCATCAACAACACCTTTGCCCGCAAGGCCATCGAAAAAGGGGCCGATGGCCTGATCGCGGTGGCCGCCGGTGCGGGTGGGCACGCCGGCACCAAGAGCCCGTTTGCGCTGGTGCAGGAGATCCGCCAGTGGTTCGACGGCCCGCTGGCGCTGTCGGGGTCGATCGCCACGGGCGGCGCCATTCTGGCGGCGCAGGCCATGGGGGCTGACTTCGCCTACATCGGCTCGCTGTTCATCGCCACCGACGAGGCGCGCGCCAGCGACGCTTACAAGCAGTGCATCGTCGAGTGCAACTCAGACGACATCGTCTACACCAACCTCTTTACCGGCGTGCACGGTAACTACCTCAAGCCGTCGATTCGCGCCGCTGGACTCGACCCCGACCATCTGCCGGAAAGCGATCCCAGCCAAATGAATTTCCGGGAGGGCGCCGCCAAGGCCTGGAAAGACATCTGGGGCTGTGGCCAGGGGATCGGCGTGGTGGACGCGGTACGCCCCGCTGCCGAGGTGATCGAGCGCCTCAAGCGCGAATACGCCCAGGTACGCGCGCGCTTGTGTGCCGGCGCTGCCGCTTGATGGGCCACGCACCGCGTATTGCGGTGCGCCCGATCAGTCCGGCATAGGGTTGCCCACTGCCGCCAGCAGGCGATGCAGCGCATCGGGCGCGTCGGCGGGGATCACGCGGCGTGCCGGCATGCTGCGCAGCCAGGTGAGCTGTCGCTTGGCTAGCTGCCGCGTTGCAGCCGCACCGCGGGCCCGCAGCTCATGGTATTCCGCATCGGTGAGGGTGGTGCGGCCTGCGGCGGCAGCATGTTCGAGCGCTTCCCACGTCTGGCGGTAGCCGACGCAGCGCATCGAGGGCAGGCCCAAGTGCAAGTCGCCGCGTGCCCGCAGCCGTTGCACTTCGTCGAGCAGACCAGCACTGAGCATGGCGTCGAAGCGGGCGTCGATGCGCTGGCGCAGCCACTGCCGTGACTGCGGCTCCAGCGACAGCAACAGGCCCGGTTGGCCGTCGATCAGGGGCTGAGGCGCGTTGGCGCAAAGAGGGTTGGGCTGCGTGCTGCGCCGACCGGCACTGGATGTATCGGGCGCCGGGGACGGGTCGTCGACCCCGCTGTTGCGCCAGCGGTGCTGCAGCGCCGACAGCGGCTGCCCGGTGGCTCGCCACACCTCCAGCGCGCGTCCGATGCGCTGGGCGTCGTTGGGGGCCAGGCGTGCCGCGGTGACGGGGTCAACCTGGGCCAATTCGGCGTGCAGCGCGGGCCAGCCGCGCGCGCGTGCTTCAGCTTCGATGGCAGCGCGTAGCGCTGGCTGTGCAGGTGGCAGCTCGTCCAGCCCATCGAACAGGGCCTTGAAGTACAGCAGGGTGCCGCCTACCAGCAGGGGCAGTCGCCCGCGTGCCCGGATGGCAGCGATCAGTGCTCGCGCATCGCGAACGAACTCGGCTGCGCTGTAGGATTCGGCTGGATCGCGAATATCGATCAGGTGGTGCGCAACGGCAGTTCGCTCGACCGGTGTGGGTTTGGCCGTTCCAATGTCCATGCCCCGATAGACCAGGGCCGAATCGACGCTGATGATCTCTACCGGCAGCCATTGCGCCAGCGCCAGCGCTGCGGCCGTCTTGCCACTGGCCGTCGGTCCGGCCACGGCGATCCACCCCAGTTCGGCGGCTCCGGCGGAGCACGCGCGGCGGCTGTGCGGGGTGGTGTCGCGGGGAGGGCGCCGCGCAGCGGCTGTCGGCGTCAGCGCGCCGCAAACCGGGGAGCGATTCGTGGACATCGGGGCAGCGCTCGGACGCAGATCAGGCGTTCTGCGAGTCGTTGTTGGGTGTGGTTACGACCTGTGGGGTGGCGCGCACCTCGCCGTGGCGCTGCACCAGCGTCCAGGCCACCACAGCGATCACCACCGCCCAGAACCATAGTCCATTGGTCAAGGGATAGACCCCGGTTTCGCCGCCGGGCGCCATGCGCTGACCCAGCCACAGGCCCATCAAAAAGGCGGTCACCATCATGATGAAACCGGCCAGCGCCGAGGCCGCGCCGGCCGCCTGCGGAAACGGGGATACGGCCCCGCTCTGACCACAGGGCTGGTGCACCCCGTGCGCCAGAATGAACAGGTAGTACGGCCCCATGAGCGCCCAGACCGAGTGCCAGCCTAGCCAACCCGCCAGTCCGCACAAGGTGCCGCCGGTCAGGGTGGACGCGGCCGCTAGCGCCACCGTGCGCCGAACCCCCAGGCGTGAAATCAGGCGCCGGCAGGCAAAGGTGCCTGCGATGTAGACCGCCGACATCGAAAACATCAGCAGACCATATTCGGTCTTGCTCAGCCCCAGAACGGAGATGAACACGAAGGACGAGGTGGCCAGAAAGGTGAACAGCCCGCCGTAGGATGCGGCGGCCAGCAGCGCCCAGGCCCAGAACGTCGGATGGCGGGCGATCGTGGCCCAGATGCGCAGCATCTGCGTCGGCTGCAGGGCGTGCGGATTGCGCTGCGGCAGCGTTTCGCGGAAGCGCAGCGCCACCAGCGCTAGCGTGGCGGCCGAAAAGACCGCCAGCACCGCCAGCGTGGCGCGCCAGCCGAACTGGTCGGTCAGCCAGCCCCCTAGCGGTCCGCTGATACAGGCGAAGATCCCCAGGCCGCTCAAGCCCCTGGACATCATGCGCGCGCCTTCGACGGGCGGGTAGAGATCGCGCACGATGGCGCGCGCGCCCATGACCGACGCTCCCATGGCCGCCCCCTGCACGATGCGCCAGAGGATGAGCTGCTCGATGCTGGAGGCCACCGCGCTGCCGATGGCGGCGGCGGTGTAGGCGGCTAGGCCAGCCAACAATACCGGACGGCGCCCGAAGCGGTCGGACACCGGCCCCCAGATCAGCTGCGCGCAGCCAAACGACAGCAGAAGTGCGCTGAGCGTGGCCTGCGTCTTGGGCATCGGGGCCTGCAACGCGGCAGTGAGCGCGGGCAGGGCTGGCAGGTAGAGATCGGTGGCCAGCGGCTGGATGCCCAGCAGCAGCGACAGGAACACCACCACCCAGGCGGGCGGCATCGGAACGCGGTCGGCGGCAGACATGGTTATCAATGGTAATCGATTGGATGCCTGTCAACGACCGCGCAGAAACAGCGCGTCGAGTTCGCGTAGCGTCAGCTGGCGCCAGGTGGGGCGGCCGTGATTGCACTGGTCGCTGCGCTCGGTGGCCTCCATCTGGCGCAGCAGGGCGTCCATTTCGGGCAGCGTCAGGTGCCGGTTGGCGCGCACCGCGCCGTGGCAGGCCATGGTAGCCAGCAGTTCGTTGCGGGCGCGCTGCAGCGCGCGCGCGCCACCGTGCTGCTCCAGTTCGGCCAGCACCGCGCGCGCCAGCGCCACGGCGTCGGCCTGGGCCAGCAGGGACGGCATGGCCCGCACCGCCAGTGTCTGCGGCGACAGCGGCGCGATCTCCAGTCCCAACTGTCGCAGCACGTCGGCGCAGTGTTCGGCAGTGGACACTTCCAGCGGCGTGGCGGCAAAGGTGGCCGGAATCAGCAGCGTCTGGCTGGGCATGGTCTGCTCGGCACCGGCCAGCGCGTCGAACTGAGCTTTGAGGCGTTCATAAACGATGCGCTCGTGCGCCGCATGCATGTCCACAATCACCAGCCCGTGGGCGTTTTGCGCCAGGATGTAGATCCCGTGCAGCTGTCCCAGCGCCCGGCCCAGTGGCCACGTGACGCTGTCGTCGGTGGCTGGGGCCGGCGCGTGCTGGCGTGTGTCGGTCAGTGACGGGGAGGGCGGCGCTGGGTTGGGCGGAGACGGTACGGTCATCTGTGGCGGCACCCCCGCGCCGGCCGGCGGCGCGACGGGGTGAGCTAAAGGCAGCGGTGCGGTGTTGCCTGCTGCCTTGGGCCAACCGGCCCAACGCGGCTGGGGTTCGCGGGCCAGCCATTCGGCGCGCGGCCGCGCCGCACGTGGGGCCTCGTGTCCCCTAACTGCGGGTTGCGTCGCGGAGTCGGCGGCTGCGGCCGCTGCGCCCAGCGTCTGCATCTCGGCGCTGCGGGCGGGCACGGGCGCGTTGTGGCAGGCCGCATGGCTGCCGTATCCCTCCCCCTGTGGGGGGGACGGGCGCTGCACCCACGCGCTCGGGGGCAGCCCGGCGGCTGCGCGGGGTGTTGCAAGGGCCTCTTCCACCGCGCGTTGTACCGCCTGATGGACGGCGCCGGCGTCGCGAAACCGCACTTCGGTCTTGGTCGGGTGGACGTTGACATCGACCGCGCGCGGATCAAGGGTCAGCAGCAGTACATAGGCCGGCTGGCGTTGACCGTGCAGCACGTCCTCGTAAGCGCTGCGCAGAGCGTGCGTAATCACCTTGTCGCGCACGAAGCGCCCGTTGACATAGACGAACTGGCGGTCGCTGCGGCTGCGGGCGGTATCGGGCCGTCCGATGCGGCCATGCAGGCGCAGCGGGCCGGCGCTTGCCTGCACCGGCAGGCTCTCGGCCACGAAGTCCTCGCCCAGCGCGTCGGCCAGGCGCCGTTCCCACGCCAGGCCGGAGTCGAGGTCGTTGCAGGGGCGCCAGAGCTGTATCAGACGGCCGTCGTGCCAAATGGCGAAGCCCACGTCGGGTCGTGCCAAGGCATGGCGCCGCACCGCTTCCACACAGTGTGCCAGTTCGGTGGCTTCGCTCTTGAGAAATTTGCGCCGGGCCGGCGTGGCGTAAAACAGTTCGCGCACCTCGACTGTGGTGCCAACGGGCCGGGCCGCTGGCTGCAGCTCGCCGCTGCGCGCATCCAGCCGCCACGCGTGGCCGTCACCATCGTCGGCGACGCGTGAAATCACGGTGACGTCGGCAATGGAGGCGATCGCGGCCAGCGCCTCGCCGCGAAAGCCCATCGTCTGCACCGCCTCCAGGTCGGCCAGGTCGGCGATTTTGCTGGTGGCGTGGCGCTGCAAGGCCATCGGCAGTTCACCGCGCGCAATCCCGCAGCCGTCGTCTTCCACGGTGATGAGGCGCACGCCCCCGCTCACCAGCCGCACCGTGACCTGGTGCGCGCCGGCATCGAGCGCGTTGTCCACCAGTTCGCGCACCACGGATGCCGGTCGCTCCACGACTTCGCCGGCCGCGATCTGGCTGATGAGGGTGTCGGGCAGCGGCCGGATGGGGCGGCGAGACACCGCGGGGGCGGGCGCGCCCACTGGGAGCGGGGTTTCGTCACGGGCAGGGTTGGTCACGGCGACGAAGTGTAGCGGCGGGCCGATGGCCGCGCGCAGCCGCACGGCCAGCATCTGCCTCAGGTGGCGCGGCGTGTGCGCGCCAGTGGCGGGTTGCGCTCGAAGTAGCGCCGGATAGCGCGCGCCAGCGCATCGGCCAGGCGAGCCTGGTGCGCCGGGTCACCCAGCCGCCGCTCTTCGTCGGGGTTGCTGATGAAGGCCGTCTCCACCAGTACGCTGGGGATGTCGGGTGCGCGCAGCACCGCGAAAGCGGCCTGCTCCACGCGCGGTTTGTGCAGGTCACCGACGCGCTGCAGCTCGCGCAGCACGATGTCGCCCAGCTTCAGGCTGTCGTTGATCTGCGCGGTCATGCTCATGTCCAGCAGCGTGCGCTGCACGGTGGCGTCGCGCACCGCCACCGGCAGGCCGCCGACTCGGTCGGCGTTGTTTTCGCGGTTGGCCAGCCAGCGCGCCGCCGTGCTGCTGGCGCCGCGGTCGCTCAAGGCGTAGACACTGGCGCCGCGCGGGCGCGGGGTGAAGAAGGCGTCGGCGTGGATGCTGACGAACAGGTCGGCCTGTACTTGCCGCGCTTTGTGCACGCGCACGTGCAGCGGCACGAAAAAGTCGGCGTCGCGGGTCATGAACACGCGCACCGGGTTGCCGTTGATGCGGGTGCCATCCAGCCGCTCGCGCAGGCGCTGCGCTATGGCCAGCACGATGTCCTTTTCTTGCGTGCCGTTGGGGCCGATGGCACCCGGGTCTTCGCCGCCATGCCCGGGGTCGAGTGCCACGATGATGAGGCGCTCGGTGCCGGTGCGTTCGGATCGCGCCGCTGCGCCGCCCGACGCCGACGGGGAGACACCCGTGGCGGCGGGGGGGTGAGCGGACGCGGTGGCGCCGGCCGCCGGGGTCGACGGTTCGGCCGGCGGGGCGCTGATGGCCGCTTCGCGACGGGCCAGCCACGCGGCGATCGGGTCGTCGGCGGCCGGCGGTGATGCCTGCGTCGCGCCGGTGGCCGGCACGGCAGGGGTGCGCTCGATGTGGCGGGCGATGAGCTCGGCCAGCGGGTCGGGCGGTGTGCTGGGGTAGAGGTCGAGCACCAGACGGTGCTGATACGCCGCCACCGGCTCGAGCTGGAACACCTGGGGACTGACGGGCTGTTTGAGGTCGAGCACCAACCGCACCGTTTCGGGGTTGTTCAGGCCCACGCGCACCCGTGCCACGAAGGGGTCATCCGGCTGCACGCGCCGCAGCAGTTCTTGCAGGCTGGGCAGCAGGTCGGCGCCACGGATGTCCACCGCCAGCCGCGGGGGATCGCTGACATAGACCGGCGTGGCCGCCAGCGCCGCATCGGATTCGATGGTGACCCGGGTGTAGTCGCGCGCGGGCCAAACCCGCACCCCCAGCACGCGGGCGGCCCGGGCCAGGCAGGGTCGTCCCAGCGACACGACGATTACCGCCCACGCCAGCAGGCGCAGTCGGCGACGGCGGTCGGGTAGAGCGGGCGGTGTCATGGGGCGGCGCCGGGCATCAGGGCCCGCAGGGCAAGCAGCAGGGCTCGTCCGCGTGAGCTGCCCGCGCGCAGACTCAGGTGACGGGTACCGTCAGCGTCGGCGTGTAGCTCGACGTCGAGGTCGGCCGCGGGCAAGGCGCCCTGTGCATGTTGCGGCCACTCGATGAGCTTGAGCCCAGGACGCGCGAACAGTTCCCGCAGGCCAGCATCCTCCCATTCGCGCGGGTCGCTGAAGCGATAGAGGTCGGCATGCCAGGCCGGCCAGGGGCGCCGCTGCGGGCCGAGCGCCAGTGTGTAGGGTTCCACCAGTGCATAGGTGGGGCTTTTGATGCGTCCCTGCACCCCCAACGCGCGCAGCAGATGGCGCACGAAGGTGGTCTTGCCCACACCCAGGTCGCCGCTGAGGGTCAGCAATGCATCGGCCAGCGTTTCGTCGCCGTGCCACACCGCCGCCAGGGCGCGGGCCACGGCGGCGGTGCCGTCTTCGTCGTGGGCAGTGAGGTCCAGTCGGGCCGAGACCCCGGAGTCGTCGAAGGCTTCGGACATGGATGCTTTTTACAATGCTCGTCATGCCGCCCGCTCACCCCTGCGACGTCGCGCCACCGGGCAAACCCGCCGGTGGCGGCGGCGATACTCAGGCCCGGGCCGCGCGGCTGCTAGCGCAGATCCGTCGCTGGGCGCATGATCTGGGATTTTCCCAGATCGGTGTGGCCGACGTCGATCTGTCGGATGCCGAGCCGGCTTTGCTGCAATGGCTGGCTGCCGGCTTTCATGGCCAAATGGACTTCATGGCGCGCCACGGTGTGCTGCGCGCACGGCCGACCCTGCTGCTGCCGGGCACGGTCAGCGTGCTCACCGCCCGCATGGACTACCTGCCGCGCGAGGCGCCGGCCGACTGGCGGCAACGGGAGTGGACGCGTCTGGCCGACCCGGACGCCGCGGTGGTGTCGCTCTATGCGCGGGGGCGCGACTACCACAAGGTACTGCGCAGCCGCCTGCAGCAGCTGGCGCAGCGTATCGAAGCGGCGTTGGTTGCCACCGATGGCCAGCCCCTGCGGTACCGGCCGTTTACCGACTCGGCCCCGGTGTGGGAGACGGAGCTGGCCGTGCGCAGCGGTCTGGGCTGGCGGGGACGGCACACCCTGCTGCTACACCGTGATGCCGGGTCGCTCTTCTTTCTGGGCGAGATTTTTATCGATCGGTGGCTGCCGCGCACTCCGCCGGTGGCAGCCCACTGCGGACGGTGCCGCGCCTGCATCGACGTCTGTCCCACACAAGCCATCGTGGCTCCGTACCGCCTCGATGCGCGGCGCTGCATCTCGTATCTGACCATCGAGCATCCCGGCCCGATTCCCGAGGCGCTGCGTGCACCGATGGGCAACCGCATTTACGGCTGCGACGACTGCCAGTTGGTGTGTCCGTGGAACAAGTATGCGCGGCGCTGCGCGCTGCCGGACTTCGACGTGCGCGCACCGCTGGCCGAGCCGCGTTTGCTGGCGCTGTGGGCGTGGAGTGAGGCCGATTTTCTGCGCCACACCGAGGGTAGCGCGATACGCCGCATCGGCTACCTGCGCTGGCGCCGGAACCTGGCCGTGGCGCTGGGCAACGCGCGGCGCGCGGCGCGCGCACGCGGCGACGCCGACGGCGCGCGCGCCGTGGCCGCAGCGCTGGCGGCGGTTCACGACGACCCGCAAACGCCGCCGCTGGTGCGTGAGCACGTGGCGTGGGCGCTCATCGACTAACATGCCGGCATGGCACAGCCTCGACCCGCCGAGCCGCGCATCCGGGCCGCACTGCGCCCGTGGCTGCGGGCGTGGGCGCAGTGGGGGGAACTGCTGCGGCTGACGGCACGCCTGCTGGCGTGGGCGTGCGCCCCCGACAGCTACCGTGGCCCGCGCTGGCAGGCGTTGGCCGCGCACTGGGTGGCGGCGGCGGTGCCCACCGTCTGGTGGTATGCGGTGCTGTCGGCCCTGTTCGGACAGGTGCTGATCCGCATCGTCGTTGTCACCGCCGTCAGTTATGGGCTGACCCCCTATGCGGTGGAGATGGTGGTGCGGGTACTGGTGCTGGAGCTGATTCCGCTGACGGCCGCGCTGTTCGTGCTGGTGCGCGTGACGCTAGCCCACGGTCAGGCCCTGCGGCGCCCGCGCGCCAGCGGTGCCTTCGCGGCGGCGACACAGGCGGGTGACGATCCGCTGCGCGCGTTTGCCTTGCCGCGCATGATCAGCGCGGTCTGGACCACCTGGCTGCTGGTGCTGCTCAGCGCGGCGCTGGCGCTGCTGTTGGCCTACCTGAACCTGTACGGATTCACTCCATGGGCGTTGGCCACCTACACCCGTGCCGTGGGGCAGATTTTCGATCCCGCCGTGACCCTGGTGTTTGTCCTCAAGACCATGGGGTGCGCGCTGGCGGTAGCGGTGGTGCCCCTGGCCGGGGCGTTCGAACGCGCGCCGGCCAGCGACGTGCGCGTGCTGGTTCGCACGGCGGCGGTGCTTCTCGTCGTCGAGCTGCTGTCGCTAATCGGCAACTATTATTGAAACGGTGACACCACCATTGATCGCAGAGTGTGATGCAGGAAACCTCCGACCCCGCTGCCGTCCCCGTGTCGCCTGACGCACCCGCGCCGTCTGCTGCCATCGAACGGCGGGCGCGCGCCCTGCTGGTGGTGCTGGCGGGGTTGCTGCTGGCCGCAGCCGGCTATCTGCTGTATGCCCGCGGCGTCTTCGAGCCGACGCAGACGCTGGTGCTGATCGCCGATGACGCCGAGGGCGTGTCGGTGGGCATGGATCTGACGTTTGCCGGCTTTCCGATTGGGCGCGTGCGCCGCATCGAACTGGGGGGCGACGGCTACGCCCGCATCTTGGTGGACGTGGCCCGCCGCGATGCCCACTGGCTGCGCGAGGGCAGCGTCTTCACCATGGAGCGTGGTCTGGTGGGGGGCACGCGCCTGCGCGCCTACACGGGCGTGATGGAAGGGCCGGTGCTGGCCGATGGTGCGCAGCGCCGTGTGTTGCGCGGCGATGCGTTGGCCGACCTGCCCCGCATGATCAACACCATGCGCGAGCTGCTGGAGCAGCTTAAGGCCCTAACCGGGGACAGCGCCCCCTTGGCGCAGGCGCTGCACGAACTGCACCGCCTGCTGGCTGCGGCCAACGGGCCGCAGGGGGCGCTGGGGGCGGTGCTGGGTGAAGGAGGCGACCGCGCGCGGGTGACGCAGACGCTGGAGGCGGCGCGCCGGCTGCTGCAGCAGCTGCAGGCCCTCACCCAGCAAAGCCAGCAGGTCCTGCAGCGGGCCGACGAACGGGTGCTCGGCACGGGGGGCGTGGTCGATGACGCGCAGGGTGTGCTGCGTGAGGTGCGCCAGCGGCTGCTGGAGGCGCGCGGCACGCTGCAGCGCGTCGATGCCTTGCTGGAGGAGACGCGCGGCATCGCCACCCAGGTGCGCGGGGCAACCCAGGATCTGGATGCACTGCGCGCCGAGGTCGAGGCCACGCTGCGTCGCGTCGACGGCCTGATCCTGGACGTGCAGCGGCGCTGGCCGTTTGCGCGCGACACCGAGGTGAAACTGCCATGAGCGCGGCTCGCTTTGGGCTGGTGGTGGCGCTGCTGCTGGCCGGGTGCGCCAGTGTGCCGGTGCCGACATGGCGGCTGGAGCTGCGCCAGGCCATCGAGCAGGCCAGCGCGGCGTCGCTGCAAGGGCGTCTGCGCGTGGCCGAGCATCACTGGCGGCAGGCCCACGACGCTGCCGCTGCCTCCGGGCAGGCCGAGGCGCTGGCGCGCGTGGCGCTGTGGCGGTGCGCGGTCGATCAGGCCGCGCTGGTGTGGGAAGGGTGTGCCTCAGCCCAGCCGTATCTGGCCGATGCCGGCCCCGCCGTGCGCGCCTATGCCGCCTACCTGGGCGTGTCGGGGTTGAGCGGCGCCGTGGCTGAGGGTGTGCCGACTGCGGGTGAGGGTGCGCTGGCGGTGCTGCCGCCCGCGCAGCATCCGGTGGCGCAGGCCCTGTCCGATCCAGCGGGTCAGCCTGCCAGCTTGGCGCCGTTGCTGGCGGCTATCGACGATCCGCTGGCACGCCTGGTGGCGGGGGGCGTGGCGTGGCGCGCCGGCCGGCTAGACCGGGGGGGTGTGGCGCTACTGGTCGAGACCGCGTCGGCGCAAGGATGGCGGCGGCCGCTCGCGGCCTGGCTGGCCGTCTTGGCAGAGCTGGCCGAGCGCCAAGGGGATCAAACCGCTGCCGAAGCGGCGCGGCGCCGCCTGACCTGGGTCCTGCAGACCAAGCCACCAGCTGCGGCGCCAGCCATCCCCGCGTCATCGCGCTGACACGTCGCGTTGCTCACTGAGGCACAATGCGGACGACGCGCCGCGGTCGCCTCTGCCGGTTGGTCGCCATATCGAGCCAGTGCGTAGAACTATCACCACTGAGGGCGGCGCGCGCGTGGTTTTTTACCGTTATGGAGCCCCTGATTACATGAAACCCAAATATCCTCTCTACAAGCGTGCGGCAGCACGCCACTCGGCTGGCACGGGCCAGTTCGTTGTACCGGGGTCGGTGGTGGCCTTGGTTGATGAGCGCTACCTGCTGTGGTTGGCCGGTCAAGTTACTGAAATGCGGGTCGATGTCCTGCAACGCGGTGCCCTCAACTCGGTGCTGAGTCATCTGGTTCGCTTGGCTGGGGCCGATGCACCGTTGCTGCGCACCCTGTTGTTCATTGACGCTAGGGTGGCCGACTTGCACGACGACGTGGTGCCTCGGCTGGTGCCGGCGCACGCCTGCGACGGTGGGCTGGCGCTGGTGCGCACGTTGGGCCAGGAGATGGTGCAGCTGGCGCGGCATGGCTGCGCTTGGCTGCTCGTGGCCAGTGACGACGAGCGCCTGATTCCCTATGTGGACGAGGCGCAAGCCCTGGGTGCGCGCGTGGTGCTGGTGGCCGATGAGGCGGTGCACGACTTCGCCCGGCTGGCAGCCGACGACCCGAGCTGGGCGCGGCTGCTGATGCAGGCCGACCGGCGCGTGGCCATCCCCGCGTCCGCCTGGCAGGCGCTGATGACGCCAGGTGCGGTGTTTGCGGGCGCACGCGCGGTCGATGACGACGAGAGCGCGGCCGCGGCCGCCGAGGGTCCTCAGCGTCCCGTTGTCACCGAGCCCGATGAGACTTGGCGAGCGCAGGTGGCGCGTGTCATCGCATCCTGGTGGGAGTCGGCCTCGGCCGACGAGCGTCAGATGCTGGCTGAGACGATGCGAGGCCAGCAAGGTATTCCGCCCGAGGCAGACCGGCGCATCCTGATGCAGGTGCGGCGTGAGTTGGGACGCAATCTCACTTTCCCGGAGAAGCGACTGATGCGGGAGATGGTGCGCGCCACCGTCCTGGGGCCAGATGCGGTGCACCACGACGACGGTGTCGCGGCGGAGGCGGTCGCGTCCACGGATTGACGACGCAGCGATGCCGCAAGCGCACGCCCCCGTCGACGGCGCGACGAGTCTGGGCCAGGCCCTGGCGGCCTGGTTCGAGACCGCGCCGGGGCGCTACCTGCTGCGGTGGGAGCGGGACGCATTCGCCGAGGCGGTGGGGGATGTCTTCGGCTACCACGCGCTGCAGCTGGGGTTGCCGCAAATCGACGCGCTAGCGGCGAATCGCATGCCGCATCGCTGGCTGGCGGCGCCCGAGCCGCCAGCAGGTGCGCCGGCCGGCCGCATCGACCTGGTGACCCACGCTGCCGCGCTACCATTTCCCGCCGACAGCCTGGATTTGGTGCTGCTGCCACACACCTTGGAGCTCAGTGCCGACCCGCACGCCGTGCTGCGCGAGGTCGAGCGGGTGCTGGTGCCCAACGGGCGCGTGGTGATTGCCGGGCTCAACCCAGCCAGCTGGTGGGGCGTGCGCCAGTACCGGGCCCATGCCCTGGCGCGGATGGGGCTGGGGCGCAGCCGGCTGGCCCGGCTGTACCTGCCCGAAGCCGGTGCCTTCATCGGTCCGTGGCGCCTGCGCGACTGGCTGCGTCTGCTCAGCTTCGAGGTGGAGCGGGTGCACTACGGCTGCTACCGTCCGGCGGTGCGATCTGAGCGCTGGTTGCAACGCTTCGAGTGGATGGATCGCTGGGGTCCACGCTGGTGGCCGCCACTGGGGGCCGTGTACTTCATTCACGCCGTCAAGCGGGTGCGCGGCCTGCACCTGCTCGGGCCCGCGTGGCGGCCGCTGCGCGCCGCGTCGGCACCGGCCGTCGTGACGCGGCGCGACGGCGAAACCACACCCTCTGCATGACCGAAGTCACCATCTACACCGACGGCGCCTGCAAAGGCAATCCCGGCCCCGGCGGCTGGGGTGCGCTGCTGCGCGCTGGGTCGGCCGAACGCGAGTTGTTTGGTGGCGAGGTGCAAACCACCAACAACCGCATGGAGCTGCGTGCGGTCATTGAGGCGCTGGCGGCGCTCAAGCGCCCGTGCCGCGTGCGGTTGTTTCTCGACAGCGAATACGTGCGCAAGGGCATCACGGAGTGGCTGCCAGGCTGGAAGGCGCGCGGCTGGCTGACCGCCGACCGCAAGCCGGTTAAGAACGCCGATCTCTGGCGCCAGCTGGACGAGCTGGTGCATCAGCGCGGGCACCAGATCGACTGGCACTGGGTGCGGGGGCACACCGGTGACCCCGGCAACGAGCGCGCCGACGCGCTGGCCAATCGCGGGGTGGAGCAGGTGCGTCCACCCCGTGGGACCTAAGCGGCGATCGGACCCTGAGGATAGGGGCCTTTACACGGCAGCAACGCAAACCCGCTACAGTGTGGCGGTGACCGCGACGCACGCACAACAGAGAGGCTGGGCATGAAGCAACGCGTTCCCGTGGCCGTGTGGGCCGGCTTGGGGTTGGTGGCCGCCGTGGCGCTGGCCTGGTGGTGGCAGCGCCCGGCGTCATCGGGTACCGAAGCCGGTGCGCCCGCCGCGCAGCGCACTATGGGCGAAGCTGGGCCTGTCGGTGGCCCCGGCAACGGCGCCCGGCCGGCTGCGGGGTCGGGCTCGCCCGGGCGTGGCGCGGGAGGAGGGCCGAGCGGCCTCGGCGGGCCGGTGGCGGTCGAAGTCCGGCCGGTTCAGGTGGGGCCGCTGGCGGACGAGGCGCAGGCGGTTGGTACGCTGCGCGCACGCCAAAGTGTGGTGCTGCGCCCGGAGGTGGCCGGACGGGTGGTGGCCATCGGTTTCGCCGACGGCGCGGCGGTGCGGCGCGGCCAGCTGCTGTTTCAGCTCGACGACGCGCTGCCGCGTGCCGAACTGGCGCAGGCCGAGGCACAGCTGGCGGTGCAGCAGGCCAACCTGCGTCGCACCGAAGAGTTGGTGGCGCAGGGGTTCGTGGCGCAGCGTACGCTGGATGAAAACCGCGCCGCGTTGGCGGTGGCGCAGGCGCAGGTGGAGTTGGCGCGGGCGCGCTGGCAGCGCACCCGGCTGGTGGCCCCGTTCGATGGTCTGGCAGGTATCCGCAGTGTCGATGTCGGCGAGTATGTGAAGGACGGGGCAGAGCTGGTGCGGCTAGAAGATGTGAGCCAACTGCTGCTGGACTTTCGCCTGCCCGAACGGCTGCAGCCGCGCGTGCGTCCTGGGCAGACCGTGCGCGTGCGGGTGGATGCCTGGCCGCAGCGGGAATTTACGGCGCGCGTGCAGGCCATCGACCCGGTGATCGAACCCAATGGCCGCGCGCTGGCCGTGCGGGCGGCGCTGCAGCAGCCAGACGCCGCGCTCAAGCCGGGGATGTTTGCCCGCGTCACGCTGGAGCTGGCGCGCTTTGAGCAGGCGCTGCGGGTACCCGAGGAGGCCATCGTGCCGCAAGGGCAGCAGTTCTGGGTGTGGCGGCTCGACGGCAGCGCCGAGGCGCCGCAGGCGCAGCGGGTGGCGGTGCAGCTGGGGCTGCGGCAGGACGGGTGGGTGCAGGTCACGCAGGGCCTGCAGGCCGGCGACCGCGTCGTCGTGGCCGGACACCAGCGCCTGCAGCGCGACGGCACGCTGGTGCGCATCGTCGATCCGGCGCGGTCGCCGACAGCGGGCGTACCGTCTGCCGCAGCGGCTGCCGCGGCGTCCGCGGGGCAGGGCGCAAGTGCGGCGTCATCAACTACCGATGTTCAGCCGCAGGGCAAGGCATCGCCTGCGTCCACCGGCTCCGCAGTGCCTCAGCCTATGGCGCCGCGCAGCGGCCCCTGAGCAGAGGGCCACGCGATGCAGCTGCCCGAAATCGCCATCCGCCGTCCGGTCTTTGCGACCGTGCTGTCGCTGCTGATCGTGCTCATCGGCGGGGTGTCGTTTCAGAACTTGTCGGTGCGCGAGTACCCCAAGATCGACGAGCCCGTGGTCACGGTCACGACGCGTCTGGCCGGTGCCTCATCCGAAGTGATCGAGTCCACCGTCACCAAGCCGCTGGAAGACTCGCTGGCGGGCATCGAAGGGGTTGACGTCATCACCTCCGTCAGCCGGCCCGAGCAAAGCCAGATCACGGTGCGTTTTCGGCTGGAGCGCGACCCCGATGCCGCGGCGGCCGAGGTGCGCGACAAAGTGGCGCGCGTGCGCGGGCGGCTGCCGCAAAGTGTGGATGAGCCCGTGGTGGCCAAGGTCGAGGCCGACGCTTTCCCTGTCATCTGGATTGCGCTGTCGTCCGACCGGCACTCGGCGCTGGAGCTGTCCGATTGGGCCAACCGCATCGCCAAGCCGGTGCTGCAGACCGCCACCGGGGTGGCCGAAGTGCGCGTATTCGGCGAGCGCCGCTTTGCGATGCGCCTCTACCCCGACCCCGACCGCCTGGCGGCCTACGGGCTGACGGTGCAGGATCTGGAGGACGCGCTGCGACGTGCTAACCTGGAGGTGCCGGCCGGCCGGGTCGAGAGCCGCATGCGGGAATTCAACGTCACCGCCGCCACCGACCTGCGCAGTGCCGAAGCTTTTGCCGATGTCGTCATCCGCACCGTTGGCGGCCTGCCGGTGCGCGTCGGCGATGTGGCCCAGGTGCAGGAGACGGCGGCCGACGAACGCACGCGCGTGCGCCTCAATGGCCGCGAGACGGTGTCGCTGGGGGTCATCCGGCAGGCCACGGCCAACCCGCTGGAGCTGTCCGCCGCCGTGCGCGCGCTGCTGGACAAGGTGCGCGCCGATCTGCCCGCCGGCATCGAGGTGCAGGTCGCCAACGACAACTCGGTCTTTATCGACCGCTCCATCCGCGCGGTCTATCAGACCATACTGGAAGCGGTGGTGCTGGTGACGCTGGTCATCGTGCTGTTTCTGCGCACGGCGCGCGCCTCCATCGTTGCGCTGGTGACCATCCCGGTCAGTCTGATTGGTGCCTTTGCGCTGCTGGCGCTGGCCGGCTTTTCGATCAACACGCTGACGCTGCTGGCGCTGGTGCTGGCCATCGGCATGGTGGTGGACGACGCCATCGTCGTGCTCGAAAACATCCACCGCCACATCGAAGACGGCATGACGCCGTTTGCCGCCGCCATCCGCGGCAGCCGCGAGATTGCCTTTGCCGTGGTCGCCATGACGCTGACGCTGGCCGCGGTGTACGCGCCGCTGGCCTTCACGCCAGGGCGCACCGGTCGGCTGTTTGCCGAATTTGCGCTGGCGCTGGCCGGCGCGGTGCTGGTGTCCGGGTTCGTGGCGCTGACACTGTCGCCGATGATGTGCGCGCACCTGCTGCCGCGCCACGAGCGGCATGGTCGCGTGGACCGGCTCATCGAAGGCGGCCTGCGCCGTCTGACTGCGGGCTACGCCTGGGCGCTGGACGGTGCGCTGCGCGCGCGCTGGATTGTGGTGGGGTTGATGCTGGCCAGCGCCGCCGCCAGCTTGTGGCTGGTGCGCACCACCAAGCAGGAGCTGGCCCCGCTGGAAGACCGCGGCGTGATCCTCAACATCGTCAACGCACCGGACGGCGCCACGCTCGACTACACCGCCCGCTACGCCGCCGCCATCGAGCGCATCGGCGCCGACTATCCCGAGTTCGACCGCATCTTCGGACTGATCGGCAACCCTACCGTGTCGCAGGCCACGGTGTTTTTCCGTGCCAAACCGTGGGAGGAGCGCGAGCGCAGCACCCTGCAGCTGGCGCGCGAGATGGCGCCGCGCATCGCGGGCTTGCCGGGGGTGACGGCGTTTCCCATCACACCGCCGTCGCTGGGGCAGGGCTTTCGCGAGCGGCCGCTGAACTACGTCATCACCACCACCGACAGCTACGCCAACCTGGCGCGCATAGTGGCGGAGTTTCAACGCCGCATGGCGCAGATGCCCGGTTTTTTGCAGGTGGACACCGATCTGCGCATGAACAAACCCGAGCTGCGGCTGGAAGTCGACCGCGAACGTGCCGCCGATCTGGGCGTCAGTGTCGAAGCGGTGGCGCGCACCGTCGAGACCATGCTGGGCGGCCGCATTGTCGGGCGCTACAAGCGCGAGGGCGAACAGTACGACGTCATCGTGCAGACCACCGCGGGCGAGCGCAGCACGCCGCAGGACATCGACCGGCTGTACGTGCGCGGACGCGGCGACGCGATGATTCCGCTGTCGGCGCTGGTGCGCGTGCAGGAGGTGGTGGCGCCGCGCGAACTCAACCACTTTGCGCAGCGGCGCAGCGCGTCCATCACCGCCAACCTGGCGCCCGACTTTGCGCTCGGTGACGCACTGCGCGCCATGGACGCCATTGCGCGCGAGGTGCTGCCCGAGGGCTACACCACCGACCTCAATGGTCAGAGCCGCGAGTTTCGCGCTGCCTCGGGGGCACTGGCGGTGGTATTCGTGCTGGCGCTGGTATTCATCTATCTGGTGCTGGCTGCCCAGTTCGAAAGCTTCATCGACCCCTTCATCATCCTGCTGTCGGTGCCGCTGTCGATGCTGGGGGCGCTGGCAGCGCTGAAATTCACCGGCGGCACGCTCAATGTATTCAGCCAGATCGGCTTGGTGACGCTGGTGGGCCTCATCACCAAGCACGGCATCTTGATCGTCGAGTTTGCCAACCAGCTGCGCCAGCAAGGGCGTGATCTGCAGCAGGCGGTGCGCGAAGCCGCTGCGCTGCGCCTGCGCCCCATTCTCATGACCACGGCCGCGATGGTGCTGGGTGCCATTCCGCTGGCGCTGGCCAGTGGCGCCGGTGCCGAGAGCCGCCAGCAGATCGGCTGGGTCATCGTCGGGGGGATGACGGTGGGCACGCTGCTGACGATCTTCGTGGTGCCCACGGTGTACTTGTTGCTGGCGCGCCAGCGCGTGCCCGGAGCGATCCGAACCCCGGTGCGGGAGGCGGCCTGAGCCGCTGCGCGCTCAGAGAATGTCGCTGGCGAAGTCGGCCAGGCGGGAGCGCTCCCCGCGCGCCAGCGTGACGTGCCCGCCGTGCGGCCAGCCCTTGAATCGGTCCACCACGTAGGTCAGCCCCGAGGAGCCTTCGGTCAGGTACGGGGTGTCGATCTGCGCCAGGTTGCCCATGCACACCAGCTTGGTGCCCGGCCCCGCACGGGTGATCAGCGTCTTCATCTGCTTGGGGGTCAGATTCTGCGCCTCGTCGATGATGACGAACTTGTTCAGGAACGTGCGGCCGCGCATGAAGTTCATGCTCTTGACCTTGATGCGGCTGCGCACCAGATCCTGGGCAGCTGCGCGTCCCCACTCACCCGCGCCCCCACCCCCTTTGGTGAGAAACTCCAGATTGTCGTCCAGCGCCCCCATCCAGGGCCCCATCTTTTCTTCTTCCGTACCGGGTAAGAAACCAATGTCCTCGCCGACGCTGACGGTGGCGCGGGTCATGATGATCTCGGTGTAGCGCCGCTCGTCCAGCACCTGCGTCAGCCCCGCCGCCAACGCCATCAGCGTCTTGCCGGTGCCTGCCGTGCCCGCCAGCGTCACAAAGTCGATCTCCGGGTCCATCAGCAGGTTCAGCGCAAAGTTCTGCTCGCGGTTGCGCGCTGTCACGCCCCAGACGGCGTGCTTCAGATGCGAGTAGTCCTTGATCGTGCGCAGCACCGCCTGGCGACCACGCAGCTCCACCACCCGCGCATACAGCGGGGGCTCGCCAGGGGCTTCGTAGTACACGAACTGGTTGAGCAGCAGTTGCTCGGCCACCGGGCCGGCGATGCGGTAGTAGGTGTGGCCTCCCTGCTGCCAGCTCTCCACGGTCTTGCTCTGGCGGGTCCAGAAATCCGGTGGCAGCGCCAGGGTTCCGGTGTAGAGCATCTCGACATCGTCGAGCGTCTTGTCGTTTTCGTAGTCCTCGGCCGCCAGGCCCAGCGCGCGGGCCTTGACGCGCATGTTGATGTCCTTGGACACCAGCACCACGTCGCGTTCCGGGTGGCGGGCGGTGAGCGCCTGAACCACCGACAGGATCTGATTGTCCGCCTTGCCCTGCGGCAGGTTGTTGGGCAGGGCGTGTGGCAGCAGCTCGGTCTGAAAGAAGAGCGTGCCGGTGGCGTCGGTGTTGCCCAGCGCCGACAACGGCAGGCCGTCGCGGATGTCGGCGCCGGCGGCGGCAGCCAGCGCGTCCAGGGTGCGGCTGGCTTGGCGAGCGTTGCGCGCCACTTCGCTCATGCCCTTCTTGTTGTTGTCCAGCTCTTCCAGCACGATCATCGGCAGGAAGATGTCGTGTTCCTCGAACCGGAACAGCGAGCTGGGATCGTGCATCAGGACGTTGGTGTCGAGCACGAACAGGCGTCGGCCCGGTTTGCCGCTGCCGCTGCGGCGGCGCGCAGGCCGCGTTGGCGCCGGCGCACGGGTGGGCATGGAGGCGGCAGCGGCCGTGCTGGCTGGCTCCGGTGGTTTGACGGCCGCCGGGGTGACATCAGAGACAGACGAAGTTCCTGCAGAGGGGCCACTGGCGCGGCGCCGACGCGCCGAGGCCGAGCTGCGCACCGGGGGCTGTGCGGGAACCGTGTCGTCGGACGAAACCGCACCATCCGGCGGCGGCGAGGCGTTGGCGGCCGTGTCGGCGGTCGGGGTACTGGCGCGGGAGCGGGGCTGTTGGACGCGATCGCCTTTGCGGCGCGGCGGAGGAGGCAATGGCATGGGTGGATGATGCCAGAAAAAGCGCTGGCCGCTCGGTGGCGGCCAGACGGCAATGAAAACCAGCGGAGGAGGGCCAGCGGAACATCCGCCGCTCAGGCCACCTTTTTGAGCATGTGAACCGCCTTGAGCACCTCATCGACATGGCCCGGCACCTTGACGCCGCGCCACTCCTGCAGCAGGATGCCATCAGCGCTGATGAGGAAGGTGCTGCGCTCGATACCCTTGACCTTTTTGCCGTACATGATCTTGTTTTTCACGACGCCGAACATGTGGCACATCTTCTCTTCGGTGTCCGCGATCAGCTCGAACGGCAAACCGAGCTTGGCCTTGAAGTCCTCGTGCGATTTCAGGTTGTCGCGCGACACGCCAAAGACCTGCGCGCCGGCCTTGACGAATTCTTGGTACTGGTCGCGAAACTGCTGCGCTTCGGTGGTGCAGCCGGGTGTGTGATCCTTGGGATAAAAATACAGCACCAGGACCTGGCCGAGATGGGACTGGTGGGTGACCTTGACGCCGCCTGTCGCTTGCGCTTCGAATTCGGGGATGGGTTTGTTGACGACTACGGCCATGAAGCGGGACCCCTGCGTGGTTGATTCGTCGAAGGTGTTCGGTCAAAAATCGCTCGAGGCCAAACCCGCCGCTAGGGTTGCCGGGCCGCCGTGTCTGCTACGCGCTCAAGACATTGGGGACGGGGCGGGCGCTCCTCTGCGCCGAACGCTATCATTTTAGCATATGGCCTACCGCGATGATCTGTGCCAGCGCGTCCGGCGCTGTCACGGGGCGGCCGGTTCGTCGATCAGCAGAGCCGCCAGCACGCGGCGGCCTTCGCCGGCCAGCACGTTGTAGGTGCGTGCTGCGGCCATCGTGTCCATGGTCTCGACGCCGATGCCGCGCTCCAGCAGTGCGCGCAGCAGTTCGGGTGCCACGAAGCGCAGGCGCCGACCGCTGCCGAACAGCACCACTTCGGGGGTGGCGTCGGCCAATCGCGCGAAATGCGCAGGGGTGAGCTCGCTTAGCGACGCGCAGTCCCACGGCTGAACACCAGCGGCGCTGACGATGACGCTGTGCACGTAGCGTCGCCCTGCGATCACGACCCATCCCGGGCCATGCGCTTGGATGGCCACCGTGTCGATGCGGTCGGGCTGAAACTTCATGCGGCGGTTACCCCAGTGCGAAGGAAGGTCCGCACGACCGTCGCGAGCGGGCGGAGCGCAGCGACCGAGACATCACAATGAGTGAGGCGAGGGAGCGAGCACCGCGCAACGCAGCGATCCTTCCGCGTAGCAGGGCAGACCTTCCCGAACAGCAACCGAGTCGGCCGGGTTGTGAATCTGTGGTGAAATTATAGGTTCGCGCCGGCAGCTGTCTGTGCGCGGTTGATCCACGCCCCCGAGCCATTGCGGCCTTGCAAGCCGCCAGCCCGTTGCCCACACCATGCCTGCACCCGAGATCCACAAGTCGGCCAAGCTCGCCAACGTCTGCTATGACATCCGCGGTCCCGTCCTCGAGAAGGCGCGCCAAATGGAGGAGGACGGGCACAAGATCATCAAGCTCAACATCGGCAACCTGGCGGTGTTCGGGCTGGAGCCGCCCGATGAGATCGTGCAGGACATGATCCGCAACCTGCCGCAGGCGGCGGGCTACACCGACAGCAAGGGGCTGTTTGCGCCGCGCAAGGCCATCGTTCACTACACGCAGGAAAAGCGCATCGCTGGCGTCACGGTCGATGACGTCTATCTGGGCAACGGGGCCAGCGAGCTCATCACCATGAGTATGAATGCGCTGCTCAACGCCGGGGACGAAATCCTGGTGCCCGCGCCCGACTACCCGCTGTGGACGGCGTCGGTGTCGCTGTCGGGCGGCACGCCGGTGCACTATCTGTGCGACGAGGCCAACGGCTGGATCCCGGATCTGCAGGACATGGCGCGCAAGATCACGCCGGCCACCAAGGGCATCGTGGTGATCAACCCCAACAACCCGACCGGGGCGCTGTACCCGGTGGAGGTGCTGCAGGCCATTGTCGAACTCGCGCGCAGGCACGGGCTCATCATTTTTGCCGACGAGATCTACGACAAGGTGCTGTACGACGGCAACGTGCACACGTCGATTGCGTCGCTGGCTGATGATGTGCTGTTCGTGACGTTCAACGGCTTGTCCAAGAACTACCGCTCGTGCGGCTACCGCGCGGGGTGGATGGTGGTCTCGGGCGACAAGCGGCGCGCGCGCGACTACATCGAGGGGCTGAACATGCTGGCGTCGATGCGGCTGTGCGCCAACACACCCGGGCAGCTGGCCATCCAAACCGCGCTGGGTGGCTATCAGAGCATCAACGACTTGGTGGCGCCGGGCGGGCGCCTGTGCCGGCAGCGCGATTTGGCGCACCGGCTGCTGACCGAGATTCCGGGGGTGACCTGCGTCAAGCCCAAGGCGGCGCTGTATATGTTTCCGCGCCTGGACCCCGTCATCTACCCCATCGAGGACGACCAGCAGTTTGCCTACGAGCTGCTGGCCGAGGAGAAGGTGCTGATCGTGCAGGGCACTGGCTTCAACTATCCCACGCCCGACCACTTCCGGCTGGTGTTCCTGCCGCACGAGGACGACCTGGCCGAGGCGATCGGGCGTATCGCCCGCTTTCTGGGGCATCTGCGTCGGCGCTACGGCACCGGCTCGTGAGGCGAGGCCGGCGCCGCCGCGGGCGGCGAGCTGGCCGCCCCACGTCCCCCGTTTCCTTCGACTGATACGCGACGTTCCAACGACATGACCAACGCGCTTCCCCCCATCCAAGTCGGCCTGCTGGGCATCGGCACCGTGGGCAGCGGCACCTTCCGCGTGCTGCAACGCAACCAGGAGGAAATCCGCCGCCGCGCCGGACGCGGCATCCAGATCACCATGGTGGCCGATCTCGACACCGAGCGCGCGCGCGCCATCGTGGGAGACGCCGCTGCCGTGGTCAGCGATGCGCGTGCCGTCATCGCCAACCCCGACATCGATATCGTGGTGGAGCTGATTGGTGGCTATGGCATCGCGCGCCAGCTGGTGATGGAGGCGATTGCCGCCGGCAAGCACGTGGTGACCGCCAACAAGGCGCTGCTGGCGGTGCACGGGTCTGAAATCTTCGCGGCTGCCCAGGCCAAAGGGGTGATGGTGGCGTTCGAGGCCGCGGTGGCCGGCGGCATCCCCATCATCAAGGCGCTGCGCGAGGGGCTGACGGCCAACCGCATCGAGTGGGTGGCCGGCATCATCAACGGCACCACCAATTTCATCCTGTCCGAGATGCGCGACAAGGGGCTGGACTTCGACGTGGTGCTAAAGGAAGCACAGCGCTTGGGCTACGCCGAGGCCGACCCGACGTTCGACATCGAGGGAATCGACGCCGCGCACAAGGCCACCCTGATGAGCGCGCTGGCGTTTGGCATCCCGGTGCAGTTCGACAAGGCCTACGTCGAAGGCATCACGCGGCTGCAAGCCGCTGACATTCGCTACGCCGAGCAGCTGGGCTATCGCATCAAGCTGCTGGGCATCACCAAGCGTGTGGCCGAGGGCGTGGAGCTGCGCGTGCACCCCACGCTGGTGCCGGCCAAACGCCTCATTGCCAACGTCGAAGGCGCGATGAATGCGGTGGTGGTGCAGGGCGACGCCGTCGGCACCACGCTGTACTATGGCAAGGGCGCGGGCAGCGAACCCACCGCCAGCGCCGTGATTGCCGATCTGGTGGATGTGACGCGCCTGCACACCGCCGATCCGCAGCACCGGGTGCCGCATCTGGCCTTCCAGCCCGCGGCGCTGAGCACGCTGCCCATCGTGCCGATCGAGCAGGTGGTCACCAGCTACTACCTGCGGCTGCGCGTGGCTGATCAACCCGGCGTGCTGGCCGAAGTGACCGGCATTCTGGCGCGCGCTGGCATCAGTATCGACGCCGTGCTGCAGCGCGAGGCCGACCAGGTGGGCGGCGAGGGCAGCACCCAGACGGACCTGATCATCCTGACGCACGACACGCGCGAAGGCACGATGAACGCGGCGCTGGCGGCGATCCAGGCGCTGCCCACGGTCCTGGCGCCGGTGGTGCGCATCCGCAAGGAGGAGCTGGCCTGATGCGTTACCGTTCGACCCGCGGCGACGCGGCGCGTCCGCGCTTTTGCGACATCCTGCTCGAAGGGCTGGCACCGGACGGCGGCCTGTATCTGCCCGAAACCTATCCGCAAGTAGACGCGGCCACGCTGGCGCGCTGGCGCCGCATCTATCACGAGCAGGGGTATGCTGAGTTGGCGTTCGAGATTCTGTCGCTGTACGTCGACGATATCCCTGCCGACGATCTGCGCAGCCTGTTGCGCCGCACCTACACCGCCGAGGTATTTGGCACCGGCGAGATCGTTCCGCTGCGTCACCTGGAAGACGGCTTGTGGTTGCAGGCGCTGTCCAACGGACCGACGTTGGCGTTCAAGGACATGGCGATGCAGCTGCTTGGCCACCTGTTCGAGTACGAGCTGGCGCGTCGTGGGCAGACCCTCAACATCTTGGGGGCCACCAGCGGCGACACCGGCAGCGCTGCCGAATATGCGATGCGGGGCAAGCGCGGCATCCGCGTTTTCATGCTCAGCCCGCACGGGCGCATGAGCCCGTTCCAGCAGGCGCAGATGTACAGTCTGCAGGACGCCAACATCCACAACATTGCCATCGAGGGTGTGTTCGACGACTGCCAGGACATCGTCAAGGCCGTCAGCGCCGACCTCGACTTCAAGCGGCGCTGGCGCATCGGCACCGTCAACTCCATCAACTGGGCGCGGCTGCTGGCGCAAGTGGTGTACTACTTCGCGGGCTGGATCCAGGCCACCGAGCGCGACGACGAGCGCGTCAGCTTTGCGGTGCCCAGCGGCAATTTCGGCAACGTCTGCGCCGGGCACATCGCGCGCCAGATGGGGCTGCCCATCGAGCAGCTGGTGGTGGCCACCAACGAAAACGACGTGCTCGACGAGTTTTTCCGCACCGGTGTGTACCGCGTGCGCGGCAGTGCCGACACGTTCGAGACCTCCAGCCCGTCGATGGACATCAGCAAGGCCAGCAACTTCGAGCGCTTCGTGTTCGATTTGCTGGGACAGGACACGGCGCAGACGCGCGCGCTGTTTGGCCAGGCGCTGGCGCGCGATGGGCGCTTCGATCTGTCTGCGCACCCGGCGTTTGCGCAGGTGCGCCAGCGCTTTGGCTTCGTCAGCGGCAAAAGTACGCACGCCCATCGCTTGGCCACCATCCGCGACGCCTGGCAGCGCTTCGGCGTGCTGATCGACCCGCACACCGCCGACGGCGTCAAGGTGGCGCGCGAGCACCGGCAGCCGGGTGTGCCGATGATCGTGCTGGAGACAGCGTTGCCGATCAAATTCGCCGCCACCATCGTCGAAGCGATCGGGCAAGAGCCGCCGCGGCCCGCGAAGTTTGCCGGCATCGAGGCGCTGCCCAAGCGGGTGCAAGTGATGCCTGTGGACGCTGCGCGCGTCAAGGCGTACATTGAGGCGGTGTGCGGCGCGGCGTAAGGTGAGCGGTCCCAGGCGCAGCGTGTGGCGATGGGTGACGGCGCGGGAGGTCAGAGATGAGTCAGGGACCGGGTTTGGGAACAGCGGGTGCGGCGGGGCGCGGACTGATGGCCGTGGAAGACGCCTTGCAACGCCTGCTGGCGGCGGCCGAGCCGCTGACGGAGCAGGAGACGGTGGCGACAGAGGCGGCGGTGGGCCGCGTGCTGGCGCGTGACGTGGTGGCGGCGCTGGACGTGCCCGGCTTCGACAACAGCCAGATGGATGGGTATGCCGTGCGCTGCGCGGAGGTGGCCGCAGCATTGGCGGCCGGGCAGGCTCTGCCGGTGGCGTTGCGGGTGGCGGCTGGGCAGGCGGCGGGGGAGCTTCCGCCCGGGGCGGTGGCGCGCGTGTTCACCGGTGCGCCGTTGCCCGTGGGGGCGGATGCCGTGGTGATGCAGGAAGAGGCCACCCCGGTGGCCGATGCGACTGCAGCCGACCGTGCCCCGGCGTCGCTGGGCTGGGTGCGTTTCGCCTCGGTCCCTGCACCAGGGCAGTGGGTGCGCCGGCGCGGCGAGGACGTGCGCGCCGAGACGATCGTGCTGTCTGCGGGTCGGCGGCTGACGGCGGCCGACGCTGGGCTGGCCGCCTCGATCGGCTGTGCCACATTGCCGGTGCGGCGCCGCCTGCGGGTGGCGCTGGCCAGCACGGGCGACGAGTTGATCCAGCCAGGCGAGCTGCCGCCCGAACGGCTGCCGCCTGGCGCGATATACAACTCCAACCGCTTTTTTCTCGAGCCGCTGCTGCGCCGTCTGGAGTGCGAGGTGACGGTTTTGCCGCGGGTGGCCGATACCCGCGAGGCCACCGAGGCCGCCATCGCGCAGGCGGCGCTGGCGCATGACGTCATCATCACCACCGGGGGTGTGTCGGTGGGCGAGGCCGATCACGTCCGACCGGTGGTGCAGGCGCTCGGCGGACTGGATCTGTGGCAGATTGCCATGAAGCCGGGCAAGCCCTTTGCGCACGGCTGGATCGAGCGTGCGCGCCTAGGCGGCAGCGGGCGCTGTCACGTCATCGGGCTGCCCGGCAATCCGGTATCCAGCTTCGTGACGTACGCCTTGCTGGCGCGGCCGTTTTTGCTGCGGCTGGCGGGTGCGGCCGTTGAGCCTACGCTGCCGCCGGCGTGGCCGATGGTGGCCCATTTCGATTGGCCACAGGCTGACCGGCGGCGCGAGTTCCTACGTGTGCGTTGCAATTCGGTCGGTGGGCTGGATGTCTTCCCGAACCAAAGCTCCTCCGTGCTGACGTCGGTGGCCTGGGCCGACGGGTTGGTAGACAAGCCGGCCGGCACGACCATTGCTCATGGCGATGTCGTGCGTTATCTTCCGCTGTCGGCTCTACTGGACTGAGATGAACGTACAGGTGCGGTTTTTTGCCTCGTTGCGCGAGACGCTGGGCACGGCAGCCTTGGCTTGCGAGACAACGGCCACGACAGTGGGTGCTTTGCGCACGGAGCTGTGCGCGCGCGGCGGCGTGTGGGCCGAGGCGCTGGGCGGTGGCCGCCCTGTGCGCGTGGCGGTTGATCAGACCATGGCCGATGACGCCACGGCGCTGCACGATGGGGCCGAGGTCGCCTTTTTTCCCCCCGTCACCGGCGGGTGAGCCGCAGGCGGGGCGGCGCGGGTGGGTGTCGGGCCGTCCGGGCCCATGGGTGGTAGCAGGAGGTGGGCATGTCCCTGCAACGGCGCAGCGTCACGATCCAGACCGAGGACTTCGACACCGGGACCGAGGTGGCCGCCCTGCGTGCCAACGATTGCGGCGTTGGGGCCGTGTGCGTGTTTGTGGGCACGGTGCGCGACCACAATGAGGGCAGCGCGGTCGCGGCGCTGGAGCTGGAGCATTATCCCGGCATGACCGAGCGCGCCATCGACGCGATGATCGACGAGGCGGCGCGCCGTTTTGACATCCGCGGCGTGCGGGTCATCCACCGCGTTGGGCCGCTGCAGCCGCAGGATCAGATCGTGCTCGTGGCGGTGACTTCGGCCCATCGCGGCGAGGCGTTTCGGGCTTGCGAATTTTTGATGGACTACTTGAAAACCCAGGCCCCGTTCTGGAAAAAAGAACAGACCCCACAGGGCGCGCGCTGGGTGGATGCGCGCGCGTGCGACGACGCGGCGCTGGCCCGCTGGGGCATTGCGGCGCGCAACGCCGCCATGTGAGGGGCACGACAGCGCGCTTGCTGCGCGATGGCACGCGGTGTAGCCGACCGAAGCGGTGGTTGCCGCCGGTGCCCGCCGTGCAGTAGTGCAACGCAAAGAATTTGCGCCAGGTCAAAAGGTTACTGTCCCAGCCCTTGAAAAGGATACGCGCCCGCTCCACATGGTAAGTAGTTTTCTCCATTGGAGTCCCTCATGCGTATCGACAAATTCACCACCCAGTTCCAAGAAGCCCTGGCCGACGCGCAGTCGCTGGCGTTGGGGCGTGATCACGCCTACATCGAGCCGGCCCATGTGCTGGCTGCGCTGCTCAAGCAAGACGGCCCGCGCGCGCTGCTGATGCGCGCCGGCGTCAATACCGCACAGTTGCAAAAGGCCGTCGACGATGCGCTGCAGCGTTTGCCGCAGGTGCAAGGACAGGAGCAGGTACAAATTGGCCGTGACACGGTGACCCTGCTGCAGGCAGCCGAAAAAGAAGCCATCAAGCGCGGCGATCAGTTTGTGGCCAGCGAACTGTTCTTGCTGGCGCTGGCCGACAGCAAGATCACCCTGGCCGATGAGGCGCGCAAAGCCGGCTTGAATCGTAAGGCGGTGGAAGCTGCCATCGACGCCGTGCGCGGCGGCCAGAAAGTGGACAGCCCTGAAGCTGAGGGCCAGCGCGAGGCGCTCAAAAAATATACGCTCGACCTGACCGAGCGTGCCCGTCAGGGTAAGTTGGACCCGGTCATCGGCCGTGACGACGAAATTCGCCGCACGATCCAGATTCTGCAGCGGCGCAGCAAAAACAATCCGGTGCTCATCGGCGAGCCCGGCGTGGGCAAGACCGCGATCGTCGAGGGGCTGGCGCAGCGCATCGTCGCCGGCGAAGTACCGGATACGCTGAAAGACAAGCGCGTGTTGGCGCTGGATATGGCGGGCTTGTTGGCCGGAGCCAAATACCGCGGTGAATTCGAGGAGCGCTTGAAGGCGGTGCTCAAGGAAATCGCCGCCGAGGAAGGGCGTATCATCCTTTTCATCGACGAAATCCACACCATGGTGGGCGCGGGCAAGGCCGAGGGCGCCATGGATGCGGGTAACATGCTCAAGCCAGCGCTGGCGCGCGGTGAGCTGCACTGCATCGGCGCCACCACGCTGGACGAATACCGCAAGTACATCGAGAAGGATGCCGCCTTGGAGCGGCGCTTCCAGAAGGTGCTGGTGGACGAGCCCAGCGTCGAGGCGACGATTGCCATCCTGCGCGGCTTGCAGGAGAAGTACGAGCTGCACCACGGTGTCGAGATCACCGACCCGGCCATCGTCGCCGCGGCCGAGCTGTCGCACCGCTACATCACCGACCGCTTCCTGCCCGACAAGGCCATCGACCTCATCGACGAGGCGGCGGCGCGCATCAAGATCGAGATCGACTCCAAGCCCGAGGCGCTGGACCGGCTGGAGCGTCGTCTCATCCAGCTCAAGATCGAGCGCGAGGCGGTGCGCAAGGAAACCGACGAGGCGTCGCGCAAGCGGCTGGACCTCATCGAGGAAGAAATCGCCAAACTCGAACGTGAATACGCCGACCTGGAGGAGATCTGGAGGGCCGAAAAAGCCCAGGTACAAGGCTCAGCCCAAATCAAGGAAGAAATCGACCGCCTGCGCTTCCAGATCGAGGAGCTCAAGCGCAAGGGCGACTACAACAAGGTGGCCGAGCTGCAATACGGCCGTTTGCCCGAGCTGGAGAAGCGCCTGCAGGAGGCCCAGGCGCGCGAAAGCGCGGGCGGGCAGGGCCTGAAGCTGCTGCGCACGCGCGTTGGCGCGGAAGAAATCGCCGAAGTGGTCTCGCGCGCCACCGGCATTCCGGTGTCCAAGCTGATGCAGGGCGAGCGCGACAAGCTGCTGCAGATGGAGGCCAAGCTGCACGAGCGGGTGGTGGGGCAGGATGAGGCCATCGTCGCGGTGGCCAACGCCATCCGGCGTGCGCGCGCGGGGCTATCCGATCCGAACCGGCCGCTGGGTTCCTTTCTGTTTCTGGGGCCGACCGGGGTGGGCAAGACCGAGCTGTGCAAGGCGCTGGCGGCCTTCCTGTTCGACAGCGAAGACCACATGATTCGCATCGACATGAGCGAGTTCATGGAAAAGCACTCGGTCAGCCGCCTAATCGGGGCGCCGCCGGGCTACGTCGGCTACGACGAGGGTGGGTATCTGACGGAAGCGGTGCGGCGCAAGCCCTACAGCGTGGTGCTGCTCGACGAGGTAGAGAAGGCCCACCCGGACGTCTTCAACGTGCTGCTGCAGGTGCTCGACGATGGTCGCTTGACCGACGGGCAGGGGCGCACGGTGGATTTCAAGAATACGGTGATCGTGATGACCTCCAACATCGGCTCGCACCGTATCCAGGCGATGGCCGGGCAGGACATGGAGGACATCAAGGACGCGGTGTGGGAAGAGCTCAAGGCGCATTTCCGGCCCGAGTTCCTCAACCGCATCGACGAGACCGTGGTGTTCCACCCGCTGTCGGCCGAGCACATCCGCAACATCGCGCGCATCCAGCTGCGCACGCTGCAGCAGCGGCTGGCGCGCATGGATCTGACGCTAGAGCTCAGCGATGCGGCGCTGGACGAGCTGGCCAAGGTCGGCTTCGACCCGGTGTTCGGTGCGCGGCCGCTGAAGCGGGCCATCCAGCAGCGCATCGAAAACCCGCTGTCCAAGTTGATCCTGGAGGGTCGCTTCCCGCCCAAGAGCGTCATCCAGGTGGACGTCGATCCGGTGCGCGCGCCGGGTCAGTTCACCTTTGGGCCGACGGTGCACTAACGCCGCGGGCGCAGTGCCGAGACCGCGCCGGTTGCCGTTCAGCGTCGATTGGCGCGCGCCGCGGGCCACCGCGTCAGGCGCTGGGCGGTGACCGGCAATGCCTCGGTGCCCCAGCGGTGTGGCAGCGCCAGCGCCTCGGTCGGGCCCACGGGCTCCCAGCCGTGGGCCTGGGCGAATGACAGCGTGGCGTCTCGAGCCCGGGGGTCGGTGGTCAGCCACAACGCCACCGGGCGTTCGGCGCCGCCGAGCCCGGGTTGTTGCGGCATGGCCGGATTGGCCAAGCACCAGCGGGGATCGGCCAACCGCAGGTTGGCAAAATGGGCATAGTCGGTGAAGACCGCGCAGTCCGCGCCGGTGCGGTCCCGCAATGCGCTCGACAGGGCGGCGTAATCGTAGGCGGTACGGGTGCCGGGCTTGACGGCAGCCCACCAGTTGCCGACGATCACGAGCATCCCGAACACCAGTGCGAACCAGCGCAGCGCGCGCCATGTCGGGGCGCAGGACGCTATCCGGCCCGCCATCCACGCCAGCAGTGGCACGGCAGTGGGCAGCAGCCAGCGCGGCTGCACACGGGTCATGCCGGTGAGCAGGACTGCCAGCAGGCTGAGCGCCAGCACCATGATGCAGGTCCACGCCCACAGTTGGGCATTGTTGGACGCGCTGCCATGCCACTCGGGGAGGGCGGCGCCCGTTGGCGTGCTCCTGTCGGCGGCTGACCACGATTGCGCCGGTGTGAGCTGCGGGTTTGTACGGAGGTGGGCCCATCCGTACAGCAGGGCCGGCAGCACAAACAACGCCAGCCAGGCCACGCCCCACTCGGTCACACCGGCCAGTGCATCGTGCCAGAGCGAGTCGTGCGCACGCAGGCCCATGCGGTCGGTTATGCGCAACGTTGGCGCCGGGTGTCGCCACGTCCACCAAGCGTGCGGAAGCAGCAGTACCAGGGCCATCAGAGCGGCTGCCCACGCCATCGGCTGACTGAACAGGGCCCGGCGTCCGTGGACGATGCCGTCGGCTAGTATCAACGCAGCCCAGAACAGCAGCGCGTTGTATTTCGCCAGCACACTCAGCGCGGCCACCAACGCCAGGGCAACCCAGCGGACGGGGGTTGGATGCAGCCGGGTCTGCAGATAGAGCCAGCCACCCCAGGGCAACAGGGCGAACAGCAAGACCGAGTGCGCGTAGTTGCGCTGCATCTCCCAGGCGATGTCGGGAACCAACACACACAACAGCAGCGCGGCCGACCCCGCATGGGCCACACCCGGCCACAGTGCCTGCGCCAGCCAGGCCATGCCCGTCAGGCCCACACCCAGCAGGGCGAACTTGAGCAGGTTTTCCGTCAGCGCGGACACACCCAGGATCTGGTGCAGTGTCCACAGCAGCCACGTATACAGAGGGGGCTGGGAGCGTCCGTAGCCCCAGTCCAGGTACTGGGTGTAGAGCAGCTGTTCGGCACCGTCGTAGCTGGTACCCCCGCGGATCGCACTCAGAACCAGTGCCTGGGCAAACAGGATCGCGGCCAGGCCAGCGGCCGCCAGGCCGGACAGGGGGGGCTGGGGTCCTTGGGGTTGCAGGCGCACGGGCGTCGGGAGGGAAGTGGCGCACGGCCCGGCAGCCGCCCGAGCGGGGCGGCGTGGGGGCGCAGCAGCAAGGCACCGATCATAGCGGCCCGCCATTCGTCGCCTACCCGGATGGCGGGCTTGATTTTTGCGCGGGACGGGCGCATCGTCGACAACGTTGGGCGTGCCCGCCGTCTGGGCCGTCATGAAGGCGTGGAGCATGGTTGCCGTCGTTCGTCCTGCTGCTGTTGCCGGTTTGTTCTACCCGGCTGACCCTGCCGTGCTGTCGGCGGAGGTGGCAGCGCTGCTCGACGCCGCCAGCGTGGCGCCGACTGCACGCGCCCCCAAAGCTGTGATCGTGCCCCACGCCGGCTACCGTTACTCGGGGTCCGTGGCGGCGCAGGTCTATGCCGATCTGCGCCGCTGGCGCGACCAGATCGAGCGGGTCGTACTGTTGGGCCCGGTGCATCGGGTGCCGGTGCGTGGGTTGGCGTTGCCAGCGGCGCAGACATGGGCCACGCCGTTGGGCGAGGTGCCGGTGGACACCGGGGCGCTGACCCGTCTGGCCGATCTTGCGCAGGTCGTGATCTCGGCGGCCGCCCACGCGTGGGAGCATGCGCTGGAAGTCCAGCTGCCGTTTTTGCAGGGGGTTCTGCGGTGCTTCCGCTGTGTTCCGCTGGCCGTGGGCGATGCCACCGCAGCCGAGGTGGCGGAGGTCGTCGAGCGGCTCTGGGGTGGTTCGGAGACGCTGATCGTGGTGAGCTCGGATCTGTCGCACGGTCATCCGTATGCGCAGGCGCGACGGCTCGATACCGAGTCGGTGCAGCACATCCTCGCCCTGGAAGCGGTGCTCGACCACGGGCACGCCTGTGGGGCCACCCCCATCAACGGCTTGCTCCTGGCCGCTCGCCGCCACGGGCTGAGGCCCGAGCTGCTCGACTACCGCAATTCCGGCGACACCGCCGGTGACCGGACGCGGGTGGTGGGCTACGCCGCGCTGCGATTTGTCGATAGAGATGATGCAGCCGCGGTTCACTGAGCTTGGGGCTGCGCTGTTGTGGCTGGCCCGGCAGGCTATCGGGGCTGCGCTGGGGTTGGCTGACGGCGCGGCGACCGTACCCCATCCTCCGTGGGTTGCGCCGGCGGTCCAATCCGCTTTGGATGCGCCGGGGGCCACGTTCGTCACGTTGACCCAGCGCGGCGCACTGCGCGGCTGTATCGGCACACTGTATCCGTGGCGCCCCCTGTGTCAGGATGTGCAGGCGAATGCCGTAGCGGCAGCGTTGCGTGATTCGCGCTTCGATCCGTTGCGCCCCGACGAGCTGTCGCGCACGCGCATCGAAGTGTCGCTGCTGTCGGCCGCCGAGCCGCTGCCTGCGCACAGCCTCGCGCAGGCCGTGCAGCTCTTGCGACCCGGGATCGACGGGGTGATTTTCCGGTGGCACGAGCGGCGCAGCACCTTTTTGCCACAGGTGTGGGAACAGCTGCCCGAGCCGCAAGCATTCCTGCGCCAGCTGGTGGCGAAGGCCGGACTGCCGGTCGATTTCTGGGATGACGCGGTCCGCCTGGAGCGCTATACGGTCACGAAATGGCGCGAGCCGGAAGGGGCCGCACCGGGGGAGATGGCGCATGAGCGAAGGTGAGCGGGCTGCCGAAGCCGGGGCGGCCGCGTCAGCCGGTTACCCGGCGCGCTGGTGGCACCCACTGCCCGATGGTCGCCTTCAGTGCGACTTGTGTCCACGTGACTGCAAGCTCCACGACGGTCAGCGCGGGGCTTGTTTCGTGCGCGCACGCCATGGCGACGGGTTGGTGCTGACGGCGTATGGGCGTTCGTCGGGCTTGTGCATCGATCCGATCGAGAAAAAGCCTCTGTATCACTTTTTGCCTGGTAGCGCGGTATTGTCGTTTGGCACCGTAGGCTGCAACCTGGCCTGCAAGTTTTGCCAGAACTGGGACATCAGCAAGGCACGCGACATGGATCGGCTGATGGACCAGGCCTTGCCGCAGGCGATCGCAGTGGCCGCGGAGCAGACGGGGTGCGCCAGCGTCGCCTTCACGTACAACGATCCGGTGATCTTTGCCGAATACGCCATCGACACCGCAGCCGCCTGTCGCCAACGGGGCATTCGGACGGTGGCGGTGACTGCGGGATATATCCATGCGCAGCCGCGGCGTGCGTTTTTCGCCCACGTCGATGCGGCCAACGTCGATCTGAAGGCGTTCAGCGAGGATTTTTACGTCCGGCTCACCGGCTCGCACCTCCAACCCGTACTCGACACGCTGGTGTACCTGCGGCATGAAACGGCGGTGTGGCTGGAGATCACCACGCTGTTGATTCCGGGCCACAACGACGGCGATGCCGAAATCACAGCGCTGGTGCAGTGGATTGCCCGCGAGCTGGGCTCCGAGGTGCCGCTGCACTTCACGGCCTTTCACCCCGACTACCGCATGGAGGATACCCCGCCGACGCCGCTGCACACGCTGCGCCGGGCGCGCCGCATCGCCCTCGACAACGGCCTGCGGCACGTCTACACGGGCAACGTGCGCGATCCGGAGGGGGCAACGACCCGGTGCGCGCAGTGCGGGGCGGCGTTGATCGAACGCGACGGTTACCGCATCGTGGGCTACCAGCTGACGGCGAACGGCCAATGCCCGGCGTGCTCGCACCCGCTGGCGGGCTGCTATACCACCTCCCGCGGCGCGCGCCCGTCATCCTGGAGCGGTCGGCGCATGCCGATTCGGCTGGGCACGTAGGGCCACGCCGGCGCTGATAGGGCGCTGACGTGCCGGTGCGGGCTCAGGCGTCGGCGCCGAACAGGTCGCGGGTGTAGATCTTGTCGGCCACATCGGCCAGCTCGGGCGCGCGCCGGTTGGCCAGAATCAGGTCGGCCTGGGCTTTGAAGGCAGCCAAGTCGCGCAGCACCGGTGAGTGAAAGAAGTGCTCGCCGTCGTAGGCCGGTTCATAGACGATGACCGGCACACCCTTGGCCTTGAGGCGCTTCATTACCCCCTGGATGGCCGACGCGCGGAAATTGTCCGAGCCCTGCTTCATCACCAGGCGATAGACGCCCACGGTGGGCGCTGCGCCGTTGGGCCGCGAGGGCAGCGCGGCGAGCCGACGCAGCACGTCGTCGGCGATGAAGTCCTTGCGCGTGGCGTTGGCGGCCACGATGGCGGCGATCAGGTTCTGTGGCACATCGCGGTAGTTGGCCAGCAGCTGCTTGGTGTCCTTGGGTAGGCAGTAGCCGCCGTAGCCAAAACTCGGGTTGTTGTAGCCTGGCCCGATGCGCGGATCCAGACACACGCCGTCGATGATCTGGCGCGTATCCAGCCCGTGCGTGGCGGCGTAGGTGTCGAGCTCGTTGAAGAAGGCCACGCGCATCGCCAAATAGGTGTTGGCAAAGAGCTTGATCGCCTCGGCCTCGGTGGCGTTGGTCAGCAGCACCGGCACATCGGGCCGCTGGCAGCCCGCGCGCAGCAACTCCGCTACCTGTTGCCCGCGCGGGCCGCGCTCGCCCACCACGATGCGGCTGGGGTAGAGGTTGTCGTGCAGGGCGAGTCCTTCGCGCAGGAATTCCGGCGAAAAGATGATGCGCTCGGTGCCGTGCGTGGCGCGCAGCCGGGCGGTGAAGCCCACCGGCACCGTGGATTTGATGACCAGGGTCGAGCTGGGGTGGGCAGCGAGCGTCTGCGTCACCACCGCCTCGACGCTGCGCGTGTCGAACGCATTGGTGACCGGGTCATAGTCGGTGGGTGTGGCGATGAAGACTACATCCGCTTGCGCCAGCGCCGCTGCGGCGTCGGTGGTGGCCGTCAGTTGCATATCGCTGCGCTCGCGCAGCCATTGTTCGGCCAGCGCATCGTGCACCGACGGGCGGCGGGCGTTCAGTGCGGCCACGCGCGCGGGGTCGATGTCGAGCACGGTGACCGCATGGTGCTGAGCCAGCAGCATGGCGTTGGCCAGCCCGACGAAGCCGGCGCCGACGACGGTGATACGCATGGAGTGGTGGCTCCTGAAAACTCGTTTGCGGAAAACGGCACGCACGGCGTCTTGGGTCGGTGACGCCGACGCGCGCCTGCCTGGTACGGTCAAGCCGTGTTTGCCACGGGGGGCGATTGTCCTGACCGGGGGTGGGTTGGAATCGGGGCACAGTATAGCGATCGGCCGCTACAATCGGCGCCAGCCGACGGGCGGTGCGGCAGGGCGTGGCGTGCGGGGTGGCCCCGGATGCGGGTGGCGCCAGGTGGTCATTGCGCCGGTGCACCGCGGTCTGGTATCTGCCTGGGGCGCTGCCAAGTTTCGAATGTCCATGGATCAGCCTTCCTCCCTTGCCGCAGCCGAACCGGTTGACCGCGCCCCCGACGTCTCGGTGGTGATTCCGGTCTACAACGAGCACGACAATCTGCGCGAGCTGGTGCAGCGGGTCGGGGCGGCGCTGGGGCCGACCGGCTGGACGTTCGAGTTGCTGTGTGTCGACGACGGCTCCACCGACGGCAGCGCCGCGCTGCTGGCCGAACTGGCGCGCGATCACCCGTGGCTGCACCCGGTGATCCTGGCACGCAACTACGGGCAGTCCACGGCGCTGCAGGCTGGCTTCGAGCGCGCGCGTGGTCGCTACGTCGTCACGCTCGACGGTGATCTGCAAAACGATCCAGCGGACATCCCGGCGCTGATCGAGCGCCTGGAAAACGACCCGGCGGTGGACGTGATTTCGGGCTGGCGGCGCCAGCGGCAGGACAAGGCGCTGTCGCGACGCTTGCCGTCGGTGCTGGCCAACCGGCTCATCTCGTGGGCAACACGCGTGCCGCTGCACGACTACGGCTGTGCGCTGAAAGCCTACCGGCGCGACATCATCGAGCGCATCCGGCTCTATGGGGAACTGCACCGCTTCATTCCCTCGCTGGCACGCGAGGTGGGCGCGCGCATCATCGAGGTTCCGGTGCGCCACCATGCGCGCACGCGCGGTCAGTCCAAGTACGGGATCGACCGCACGTTTCGCGTCATTCTCGATCTGGTGCTGATCGTGTTCTTCCTGCGCTACCGCCAGCGTCCGCTGCATGCTTTTGGGGGGCTGGGTCTGTGGCTGTTGACGCCGGGGGCACTGATCCTGCTGTACCTGTTGGCGCTGAAGCTGATGGGCGAGTCGGTCGGCGCGCGGCCGCTGCTGCTGGCCGGTGTGATGATGGTGCTCATGGGGGTGCAGCTGATCGTCGCCGGCCTCACCGGGGAGCTGCTGATCCGCATCTATCACGAGGGATCGGGGCGCCCGCAGTACCACACGCGAGCCCTGCCGCCGCCGCGGGCATGAAGCCGTCGCTGCGGCGCCTGCTCAGGCTGGCCGGCGCGTTGGGCGTGCTGGCAGCCGTGGCGTGGTGGGTCGATCCGCGCCCGGTGGCGCAGGCGCTGTCGCGCGCCGACTGGCGTTGGGTCATGGTGGGCCTGTTGTGCAGTACTGCCGCGAATGCGGCGTCGGCGTGGCGCTGGCGTGCGCTGGCGGCGTGGCTGGGGCAGCCGGTGCCGCTGACGTGGGCACTGCCCGTGTACTTTCGGGGGGTGGCGGCCAACGCCGTGCTGCCTGGTGCCGTGGTGGGCGGCGATGTCTGGCGCGCCTGGAGCCTGCATCGGCGGGGTATGCCGGTGGCCGAAGCCGGCGCCTCGGTGCTGCTCGACCGCATCGGCGGCCTGTGGGTGCTGTTGACGCTGGGGGTGGCGGCCCTGGCCTGGCGCGGCGGGCCGGGGGCGTTGTGGCCGTCGGTGCTGGGCGACCCACCCAGTTGGCTGTACGCTATCGGCCCGGTCTGGCTGTGGGGGCTGGCCGCGGTGTTGTTGGCCATCCCGTATGCCGTGCTGCGCTGGCCCGCCAGCACATGGGGCCGACGCTGGCCGGTGTGGTGCTGGTGGCGGCATCTGGCCCATCAGGAGCCCGCGCGGCAGTACGGGCGACAGCTCCTGGGGTCACTGGCCGTGCAGCTGCTGTCGGTCACGACGCTATATCTGAGTCTGCTGGCGGTGGGCGTGACGCTGCCATGGACCGCGGTGGCGATAGCGGCCGTGCCGATTTTCGTGCTCGCCACGCTGCCACTGAGCTTTGGCGGCTGGGGTACGCGTGAGGCCGCCGCGGTGGCCGTTTTGCTGCCGCTGGGGGTGGACGGCGCGCAGGCGATGGCGGCATCGGTGCTCTATGGCCTGTACCCGGTGGTGCAGTCGGCACTGGCCCTGTGGCCGCTGCGGAATACACCACCGCTGCCGCCGTCCGGGCAGCAGCCGTAGGGGCCGGTGACTGGGGGCAACCGGCCCCCGCGCGGAGGGCCGAAATCGGTCACCGGGTCACTGCACTTTGGCGCGGGCGCGCAGCGCCTCCTGGAACAGCACCAGGCGCTGCTGCTGCATCTGTTGCTGCAGCTGGGGTTTGACGTCCTCGAACGGGGGCACCTGCGCGGCGCGGGTGTCGTCGAGTCGGATCACGTGCCAGCCAAACGGCGACTTCACCGGCTCGCGGGTCACCTCGCCCTTGTTCAGTCGCGCCATGGCCTGGCCGAATTCGGGCACGAACTGGTCGGCGCTGGCCCAGTCCAGGTCGCCACCCTTGGCGGCCGACCCCGGGTCCTTGGAGCGCTGCTTGGCCAGCTCCTCGAAACGGGCGCCTTTGTTGAGCTCGGCAATCACCGCCTTGGCCTCGTCTTCGCTGCCCAGCAGGATGTGTCGCGCACGGTACTCCTGCCCCATCTCCTTGGCTAGGCGGTCGTACTCGGCACGCAACTCGGCGTCGGTGACGGGGCGGCGGCGCTGCTCGTCGGCAAACAGTTCGCGAATCAACACCGTCTGTGTGGCCAGCTCCAGCTGCGCCTTGACCTCGGGTCGGGCGCGCAGGCCGCGGCGCTCGGCCTCCTGGGTGAAGATTTCGCGCAGGATCGCCTCTTCGCGCAGCTGCTGGCGGGCGTTGTCATCCAGCGGTCGCCCAGCGCGTGTCATCTGCTGCTCCAGCGCGTGCAGGCGCGCGGTCGGCACGGGCTTGCCGTTGACGATGGCCAGATTTTGGGCGTGGACTGAAGTGGTCAGAACGGTGATGAGACACGCGGCGCGGACCGCGTGCGACAAGATTGGCTTCATGGATAACCCGGTCAGTGACTGAAAAGGTGCAGGAGAGCGTGCGGGCACGGATGGCGGCACGGTTGGCCGATCACTGTGGCAGCACCTCCAGCGCCAGTGCGTGCAGACCGGCTTCAAAGGCCGGCCGCAACGCATCATACACAAGGCGGTGTGCGGCCACCCGAGAGCGCGCGCGCAACGCCGGCGCAGCGATGCGCACGCGGAAATGCGTGCCGTATCCGCGCCCGTTGGCGCCACTGTGGCCCGCATGCGCAGCGCTTTCGTCGATGACCTCCAGCCGCGTGGGCTGCAGCGCCTCGCGCAGCAGCGTCTCAACGTATGCGCAGGTTGGCCAGTCGTGGTGCGGGTTGGCGGGCACAGGGTTCATGGCGTCTCGTCTTTCAGGTGGCGGGCGACGTAGACGCCCTGTCCGACCAGAAACATCACGGGAAAAATGTAGCCCCACAGTTTGAAGTCCACCCAGGCGTCGGTGGAGTAGAAGGCCGCCACGTAGGCGTTGAGGGCCGCCATGAAGACGCTGTAGCCGATCCAGGCCAGCGTCAGGCGCCCCCACACCACGTCGGGCAGGCGCAGGTGCGTGCCCAACAGCAACTGCAGCACGTTTTTCTTCCATACCCCCTGCGCCGCCGCCAGCGCCAGCGCCATGGCGCCGTACAACACGGTGGGCTTCCATTTGATGAAGCGCTCGTCCTGCAACACCAGGGTGAGCAGCCCAAACACCAGCACCAGCGCCAGCGTGACCTTGTGCAGGGTCTGCAGACGGCGGTCGATGGCGTAGATCAGCGCGGTCTGCACCACCGTGGCGACCATCAGCACCGCCGTGGCGGCATAGATACCCTGCCAGCGGTAGCTGAGAAAAAACAGCACAATCGGAAAGAAATCAATGAGCAGACGCATGCCAGGATTATCGAGGGTGCGGTGACGGCCGGCCGCGTAGCGGGCCGCCACTCACGGCTCGCGCCACTGCAGAGCGGCCGAGTTCATGCAGTAGCGCAGCCCGGTGGGGGGTGGCCCGTCGTCGAATACATGTCCCAGGTGGGCGCCACAGCGGGCGCACAGGGTTTCGGTGCGGATCATGCCGTGGCTGCGATCGATCCGCTCGACGATGGCCCCAGGGCGCGCCTGCCAAAAGCTCGGCCAGCCACAGCCGGCATCAAACTTGGTGTCGCTGTCGAACAGGTGCGCGCCGCAGGCCACGCAGTGATAGCGTCCATGTTGCCACCAGTTGGTATAGCGGCCCGTGAAGGCGCGCTCGGTTGCTGCTTGCCGTGTGACTGCGTAGGCCAGCGGCTCGGCTTCGCCGCGCTCGACTTTGGCGCGCAGCAGCGCATGCCATTCATCGTTACTTTTCTGAATCGGAAAGTGTGAGCAAGGTGCTGTCATGACGAGCAACTGATGCGCAGTTGGGCAGCCCAGCTGGGCGGAGTAGCGGTCAATACTGGGTCGTCCGGTTCATCGAAGGGGCGCAGCAGCGCCCACAACAGCCGCTGCACGGCGCTGCAGTCGCCGGCCTGGGCGTGTTCGATGACCTGCTGCGCCAGGTGATTGCGCAGCACCACGCGCGGATTCGCTGCCCGCATGCACGCCAGCGCCGTGTCCAGGGTGGCGGCGCGCGCACGTTGCCGCCAGTCGGCAGCCCAGCGTTCGAAGGCGTCGCGCTGCACGAACAGAGCGCGCACCGGCAGCAGCGCGCGTTGCGCCTCGGTCGGGTCGGTGGACAGGGCGCCGTCGGCGGCGGCGTCCGTCAGGCGGCGCCAGAATATCGGGTAGTCCACCCGGTCGGCCTGCATTAGCTGCAGCAGGGCTTCGATGCGCTCGGCGTCGGTCCGATCGTGTTGTGGCAGTGGCATCAGCCCCAGCTTGGCATTCATGCGCGCCTGCAGAGCCTGCCAAAACACTTCGCGATAGGGCTGCAGCGCGCGGCGCGCCTGATCGATGTCGTCCAGCAGGGGCAGCAGCGCCTGCGCCAGGCAGTGCAGGTTCCAGTACGCCACCTGCGGCTGGCGCGCGTAGGCGTAGCGGCCACCGTGGTCGGAGGCATTGCAGATGTGCCCGGCATCGAACGTGTCCATAAACTGGTACGGGCCATAGTCCAGCGTCAGCCCCAGGATGCTCATGTTGTCGGTGTTCATGACGCCGTGGCAGAACCCGACGGCTTGCCAGGCAGCCAGCAGGCGTGCGGTGCGGCGTGTCACTGCCTCCAGCAGGCGGGCGTAGGGGTTGGCACAGCCGTCGGTGGTCCAAGGAATCGCTCCGTCGCCCGACGGGATGGGCGGTGACGGTGCACCCGTGCCTGTAGCCCCCACGGTAACGGCTAACCAGGCGGTCTCATCGTCCGCCGGACCGTCTGGCAAGCGGCATCGGGGGTAGAACTGGTCGATGACGAAGTCGGCCAGCCGACGCAGCTCGCCGCTGGCGCCGATGCTGGCAAAGTGTTCGAAGTGGCCGAAACGGATGAAGCTCGGCGCCAGGCGCGTCACGACCGCCGCCTGCTCGACCGTCTCGCGCCACACGGGCGCCGGTGAACCAACGACACACAAGGCGCGTGTGGTGGGAATGCCCAGCGCGTGCATGGCCTCGCTGGCCAGGAATTCGCGGATCGAGCTGCGCCAGACCGCCCGTCCGTCGCCCATGCGCGAGTACGGCGTGCGCCCGCTGCCCTTGAGCTGCACCTCCCAACAGACGTCGCCCGCGTCGCACTCGCCCATCAGCAAGGCGCGACCGTCGCCGAGCTGGCCGGCCCAGACCCCAAACTGGTGCCCGCTGTACACCGTGGCAACGGGGCGTGTCCCCGGCACAGGGGCGCTGCCCGCCAGAGCAGCGCACCAGCGCTCATCGGCCCAATCCGTTGGCAGGCCAAGTTCAGCCGCCGCCGCAGGGCTTGCGCCCAGCCAGCGCGGATCGGGCAGCGGTTGCGGCTCCAGCGCATGGTAGAACGCCTGGCCCAAGCCCAGAAAGCACGCCGGCCGCAGCGTCCATGTCGGGAAAGACTCCATGGCGGCATTGTCGGTCGCCTCTAGCAACCTTGCCGCAGGCGGGGGCGTGGCGCCGGGCTCAGCCGGTAGGCAGCAGCACGTCGGTCAGCGCCTCGGGCTCCAAGACATCGATACGGCTGAACTCCAGCGTGATCCAGCCGCGCGCCTCGAAGGCCTTCAAGACTCGGTTGGTGGTCTGCCGCGACAAGCCGGCCAGATGCCCCAGATCCTCCTGCGACAGCGTGATGCGGCGCACACCGGCCTGGCAAAACATCATCAAATACTGTGCCACGCGCTCCTCTGGCGTGCGCAGGCGGTCGGCCTCGATGGCGGTCATGGCCTGCCCGAGCCGCAGGTTGAGCCGCTGCACCAGGAACTGGGTAAACGGCAGGCTGGTCTCGTAGAGCCGCTGAAACAGCGCCACCGGCATGCCGATCAGGGTCGTGTCGCGCAGCGCCAGCACGTCGTAACGCCACTGGCCACCCTTGAGGACCGTGCCCTCGCCGAACCATTCGCCGGCCGGGACACTGAGGAAGGCCGAGATGCGCCCGTCGGTGGTGGCGGTCTGCAGCTTGGCCATGCCCGACAACACGCCCCACCAGGCCTGCACGGGTGTGCCGCGGCGCAGCAGCAGCTCGCCGCGCGCCGCGCGCAGCAGCTGCATCGACTCCACCAGCGTGTGCCGCAGGGTCTCATCCAGCGTGCCGAACCACGGCTGCTGCATCAGAAAGATGCGGGCGGGGTGGCGGGGGTCGATCGTCATGGTGCGCAAGTACAGCGGCGGGCAGCAGGTGTCTGGTATGCGACAAAAAGGGCGCCGACTCCGGGTAAGTCTGGATGACCGCGGGGCGCGGCCGGGGTCATGATGCCGTAAGCTTATCCGACGCGAGGTGGCCGGTGCGCCCCTCGGTCCACCCATGACGCCGAGGAGGATCTTTCATGCTGGGTCTGATGCAAGACCGACCGCTGCTGATTTCTGATTTGATCGAACACGCGGCGCGCCACCACGGCGATGTGGAAATCGTATCGCGCCGCGTGGAAGGTGACATCCACCGCACCACGTATCGCGAGGCGGCGGCGCGCGCGCGCCAGGTCGCGCACGCCATCGATGCGCTGGGTGTGCCGCAGGGCGAGCGGGTGGCGACGCTGGCGTGGAACGGCTACCGCCATTTCGAGCTGTATTTCGGTGTCAGCGGCTCGGGGCGGGTGCTGCACACCATCAACCCGCGCCTGCTGCCCGAGCAGATTGCCTGGATCGTCAATCACGCCCAAGACCGGGTACTGGCCTTCGACCTGACCTTCTGGCCGATCGTCAAGGGCATTGCGGCGAAGTGCCCGACGGTGCGGCAGTGGGTGGCCCTGTGCGACGACGGGCACTTACAGCGGCTGATGGCCGACGGCGCGATGTCCAACCTGATTAGTTACGAGGCGTGGATCGCGCAGCAGCCCACGCAGTACGCGTGGCCCGTCTTCGCCGACGACACCGCCAGCAGCATGTGCTACACCAGCGGCACCACCGGGCATCCGAAGGCGGCGCTGTACAGCCACAAGTCCACCATCCTGCATGCCTACGCGGCGGCGCTGCCGGACGTGATGGGCCTGAGCGCGCGTGATTGCGTACTGCCGGTGGTGCCGATGTTCCATGTCAACGCCTGGGGTATTCCGTATTCGGCGGCGGCGGTGGGTTGTAAATTGGTGTTCCCGGGTGCGCAGCTCGACGGCAAGTCGGTGTTCGAGCTGCTGGAGGCTGAACGGGTGACGATGGCTGCCGGCGTGCCGACGGTGTGGCAGATGCTGCTGGCGCACATGGATGCGCACGGGGTCAAGCCCCCTGCGCTGCAGCGCACCGTCATCGGCGGGTCGGCCTGTCCGCCGGCCATGATCCAGGCGTTCCGCGAGCGCTATGGGGTGGAGGTGCTGCACGCCTGGGGCATGACCGAGCTCAGCCCGCTGGGCACGCTGTGTACGCTCAAGAACAAGCATCTGCTGCTGCCCGAAGAGGAGCAGATGAAGATCCGCCTCAAGCAGGGGCGGGCCATTTTTGGCATCGACATGAAGGTGGTGGGGCCCGACGGACAGGAGCTGCCGTGGGATGGGCACAGCCAGGGCGAGCTGATGGTGCGCGGTCCCTGGGTCATCCGCGACTACTACCGAAGCGACAAGCCGTCGCCGCTGGTCGATGGGTGGTTTCCGACTGGGGACGTGGCCACCATCGATCCAGATGGTTATATGCAGATCACCGACCGCAGCAAGGACGTCATCAAGTCCGGCGGCGAATGGATCAGTTCCATCGACGTGGAAAACATCGCGATGGCGCATCCAGCGGTGCAGATGGCGGCCTGCATCGGCGTCAGGCACCCGAAGTGGGACGAGCGGCCGATCGTCGTTGTCGTCAAGAAACCCGGCATGGAGGTGACACGCGAGGAGCTGCTGGCGTTTTACGAGGGCAAGCTGGCCAAGTGGCAGATCCCGGATGATGTGGTGTTCGTGGACGCCATTCCGCTGGGCGCCACCGGCAAGATGCAGAAGATCAAGCTGCGTGAAATGCTGGCGGACTACCGTCTGCCGGGCGTGTGAGCGTGACCACCTGCGCGACTGTCTTTGCGGCGACAGTCGCGCAGGTGATAGCGACGCGGGGTTTCCCCTGATCGTGTTCGAGACCGCACCCGCTACGCTAGTAGCCGTCGACCACCCGAAAGGAGACAGACCATGACGTTCGTATTCAAGCCCCTTGCCGTCGCGGCGATGATCGGCCTGGCCCTGACCAGCGTTGCGCAGGCGCAGAGTGCCCGCCAGGCCGCGCGGCAGCAGGCTGCGGCGGCCGCCAACGCGCCGCTGGCCGGGCAGACCGTCAAGATCGCCTGGATCGACCCGCTGTCCGGACTGATGGCGCCCGTCGGTTCGAACCAGGTGCGCAGCTTTCAGTTTTTTGCCGAAAAGTTCAGTGGCCCGAACCCCTACAACCCCGCAGGCGTCAAGTGGGAGGTGGTGCCGTTCGACAACAAGCTCAGCCCGGCGGAGAGCCTGACCGCGCTGCAGTCGGCCATCGACCAGGGCATTCGTTACATCACCCAGGGCAATGGATCGTCGGTGGCGGGCGCCCTGATCGAGGCGGTGGCGCGCCACAACGCGCGCAACCCGGGCAAGGAGGTCATCTTCCTGAACCACTCGGCTGTCGATCCGGATTTCACCAACAGCAAGTGCAACTACTGGCATTTCCGCTTCGACGCCGACACCTCGATGAAGATGGAGGCGTTGACGTCGTTCATGAAGGATCAGCCCGACATCAAGAAGGTGTACTTGCTCAACCAAAACTACTCGCATGGGCACCAGGTGGCCAAATACGCCAAGGAGTTGTTGGCACGCAAGCGCCCGGACATCGAGATCGTGGGCGAGGACCTGCATCCGCTGGCGCAGGTGCGTGACTTTGCGCCCTACATCGCCAAGATCAAGGCCTCGGGCGCTGACACCGTGATCACCGGCAACTGGGGGTCGGATCTGGCGCTGCTCGTCAAGGCGGCACTGGAAGGTGGCTACAACGGCAAGTTCTACACTTACTACGCCGGGGTCACGGGCACGCCCACCGCGATGGGGTCGCAGGCTGAAGGCCGTGTCTATCAGGTCTCGTACAACCACTACAACATGGGCGGCGACATGCAGAAGTGGCAGGACGAGTTCAAGAAACGCTTCAACGCCGACTTCTACACCGGCTCGGTCATTCACATCTTCCGTTCGTTGTCGGAAGCGATGGCTAAGACCAAGAGCACCGACCCGGTGCAGGTGGCCAAGGCGCTGGAAGGGCTGAAGTTCACCAGCTACAACGGGGAGGTGGAGATGCGTCGCACCGATCACCAGCTGCAACAGCCGCTGTATCTGACGCGCTGGCAAAAAGCGGACGCCAAGTTCCCGTACCGGGTAGAAAACACGGAAATGACATTTGCGCTGGTGCGTGAGTTTCCGGCCTACATCGCCAGCACGCCGACGAGCTGCACCATGCAGCGCCCGAGCTGAGGCGGGTCGGCTGGCGCGTGCGGCTGCCGGGTCGTGCGCGCCCGCGTGCGCTGCCGCAGCGCGCGTTGAGTGCCGGGCGACGAGGCCCGCGGTGCGCGGCTGCGGGTTCGTCGGTCAACATGGCGTGCCATCACCGGCGTGGCCCTTTGCTTACCCTGCCTGAGACGACCTCATGGAATTCGTCATCGTTTCGCTGCTCAATGGCGTCAGCTACGGCCTGCTGCTGTTCATGCTCAGTTCGGGGCTGACGCTGATTTTCTCGATGATGGGCGTGCTCAACTTTGCGCACGCCAGCTTCTACATGCTGGGGGCCTACTTCGCCTATGCGCTGTCGGGCATCGTGGGCTTTTGGGTGGCGCTGCTGGTGGCGCCGGTGCTGGTTGGCGCGGCCGGTGCCCTATTCGAAAAAACCTGCCTGCGCAAGGTGCACAAGTTCGGGCATGTCCCCGAGCTGCTGATCACCTTTGGCCTGTCGTACGTGGTGCTGGAGCTGGTGCAGCTGGTGTGGGGCCGGTCGGCGGTGAGCTTTCCACCCCCCGAAGTGCTGCGCGGGCCGGCCTTCACCCTCATCCACACGGCCGAGGACACCATGGTGTTCGCGTGGGGGCGCGCACCGGCCGAGCTGTGCGCACAGGCGGCGTGTACGCCGTTTCCCGCCACCCGTGCCTTCATGATGGTGGTGGCGGTGGCGATGCTGGTGGCCCTGTGGTTGCTAATCACGCGCACGCGCATCGGGCTGGTGATTCAGGCGGCGCTTACCCACCCGCAGATGGCCGAGGCGCTGGGCCACAACGTCCCCCGCGTCTTCATGCTGGTGTTCGGCATCGGCACCGGCCTGGCGGGTCTGGCAGGCGTTATTGGCGGCAGCACCTTCGTCACCGAGCCGGCCATGGCCGCTGCCCTGGGGGCGATCGTGTTCGCGGTGGTCGTGATCGGCGGCCTGGGATCCTTGCCGGGTGCCTTTCTGGCGTCGCTGCTGATCGGCATCGTCCAGACCTTTGCCGTGTCGATGGACCACTCGGTCGGGTCGCTGCTGGCGAGCGTGGGCGTGCCGATAGGTGAAGGTTGGGCGCGCCGCGACTTCATGCGCCTGACACTGTCGCAGGTGGCGCCCGTACTGCCGTACCTGTTTTTGGTGCTGATTCTCATCTTCCGGCCCAAGGGGCTGCTGGGTACCCGTGACCACTGACCACTAGGGCTTGCCGTCATGACGACCACCGCGTACTACACGTTCAAGCCGTACAACGTCGGCCGCTGGATCATCTGGACGCTGTTTGCCTTGGTGTTGCTGCTGGCACCCCAGCTCTTCAGCAGTAACCTGGCCATCAGCATGCTGTCGCAGATGGGCATCGCGATCATCGCTTGCCTGGCGTACAACATGCTGTTTGGGCAGGGCGGCATGCTCAGCTTCGGGCACGCCGTCTACAGCGGGCTGGGTTCGTATTTCGCTATCCACACGTTGCTGAAGGTAGCCCAGGGTGAGCTGGTGTTGCCGGTGTCGCTGATTCCACTGGTGGGTGGCCTGGCGGGGTTGTTTTTTGCGGTCTTGTTCGGGTATGTGACGACGCGCAAGGCCGGTACCGCCTTCGCGATGATCACGCTGGGCGTCGGCGAGCTGGTGTTTGCGCTTTCGCTGATGTTTTCCGATTTTTTTGGCGGCGAGGCCGGGATCACCGCCGACCGGGTGGTGGGTGAGCCGTTTTTGGGTATTACCTTCGCGCCAACAGTGCAGGTGTACTACCTGATTGCGGTATACACCTACGTGTGCGTGGCGGCGATGTATGCCTTTACGCGCACGCCGCTGGGCCGCATTCTCAATGCCGTGCGCGACAACCCCGAGCGGGTGGAGTTTATCGGCTACAACACCCAGATCGTGCGCTATTTGGCGTTCATGCTGTCGGGCTTCTTCGCGGGCATCGCTGGGGGGCTGGGGGCGATTCTGTTCGAGATCGTCACCGCGGAGGTGGTTAGTCCGCTGCGTTCGGGGGCCTACCTGCTGTTCACGTTCTTGGGTGGCGCCACCTTTTTCTTCGGTCCCATTATTGGCGGTGTGCTGATGGTGTTGGCGCTGGTGTTTTTGTCCGAACTGACCAAGGCGTGGCTGTTGTACCTGGGGTTGGTGTTCATGTTCATGGTGATGTACGCCCCAGGTGGCTTGGCTAGCCTCATCATGATGAACCTGCGGGTGGCGGCATTCGGTCGGTTGCGTGAGCTGTGGGTGAGTTATCTGGCGCTGGGTGTGACAGGGCTGGTGGCGCTGCTGGGCGCCGGCGCGCTGATCGAAATGGTGTACCACCTGCAACTCAACGCGGCCATCGGCTCCACGGTGGAGTATCTGGGGGTGCGTCTGGACAGCAGCCGTGCCGAAAGCTGGTTCGGTGCCGTCTTCGTGATGGTGACTGGTGCGGCACTGTTCGAGCTGGCGCGAAGGCACTTCGGCGTCCACTGGGATGAAATCCAGGCCGACATCGAGAAGGAAATCAAGCGACGGGAGATGATCGCATGAGAGGCATGGCCGACGGCGTATGCCGGCATGGGAACGGGCGATGGTGCCTTCAAGCCGCTTGCCTGCAGCGTCTGCGGCCCATCGGCTGCGGGCACGGGCCGATAGGGTGCCGCTGGCGCGCCGGGCGGTCCGCTGCGCCGGGGCGGGATCTGGTGCGTGCGGCGTGCGCAACTTTGGCCGGGAGGGCGGGCGTCAATGGCGCGGAGGTCGGACCATGAAGGCCAACCCAACCGCTGCGCAGCCGGTGCTGGAGTTGCGCAATGTCTGGAAGCGTTTCGGCAAGACGGAGATCATTCGTGGGGTGAATCTGGCGGTGCAGCCCGGTGAGCGCGTGGCGGTCATTGGCCCCAACGGGGCGGGTAAGTCCACGCTGTTCAACCTGATCTCCGGGCGGTTTGAGCCCTCCAGCGGGGAGATCTGGCTCAACGGGCAGCGTATCGATGGGCGCAAGCCGTTCGAGATCAACCGCATGGGACTGAGCCGCAGTTTCCAGATCACCAACATCTTTCCCAAGCTCAGCGTATTCGAGAACCTGCGCTGTGGCGTGCTGTGGAGCCTGGGGTACCGCTACACCTTCCTCAAGTTTTTGGCCGATCTGGACGATGCCAACGAGCGCGCCGAGGAGCTGCTCGACCGCATCGGCCTGCGCAAAAAGCGCGACACGCTGGCCATGAACCTGACCTACGCCGAGCAGCGGGCGCTGGAAATCGGCATCACCATCGCGGGCGGCGCCAACGTCATCCTGCTCGACGAACCCACCGCCGGCATGAGCAAGAGCGAGACGCGCCGTTTCATCGAGCTGATCCGCGAGGTCACCGAGGGCAAAACGTTGCTCACGGTCGAGCACGACATGGGCGTCGTGTTCGGTTTGGCCGACCGTATTGCCGTCGTCGTCTACGGCGAGGTGATCGCATTCGATACACCCGAGGCGGTACGTGCCAACCCCCGGGTTCAGGAAGCTTATCTGGGCTCGGTGTTGGCGGCCCAGCAAGCGGCGGAGGTGAGTCACTGAAGCCGCCAGCTTGTCCCGTCGGCGGGGCTACCGCCATTCCCGACCACTGCCTTTGCGAGACATGTCAGCGATGCTGCAAATCGACAACCTCCATGCTTTCTATGGCAAAAGCCATGTGCTGCATGGGGTGCATTTTCAGGTGGGCGAGGGCGAGATCGTTGCGCTGCTCGGGCGCAATGGCTCGGGCCGTTCGACCACCGCCAAGGCGATCATGGGCCTGGTGGATGCCGAAGGTGATATCCGGTTCCGGGGCGAGCGCATCACCGGGTTGAAACCATACGAAGTGGCGCACCGCGGCATCGGCTACGTGCCGGAGAGCCGCGATGTATTCCCGAAGCTGACGGTGCACCAAAACCTGATGCTGGGGGTCAAGGGCCATGGCAAGGGCTCGCGCTGGGGCTTCGACGACATGTACGCGATGTTTCCGCGCCTGCGCGAGCGGCAGCACACCGAAGCCGGCGTGCTGTCGGGCGGCGAGCAGCAGATGCTGACCCTGTGCCGCACGCTGATGGGCGATCCCGACCTCATCATCATCGACGAACCGACCGAGGGGCTGGCGCCGAAGATCGTCGAGCAGGTGGCCGATTACCTGCGCGCGCTCAAGGCCAAGGGGGTGTCGGTGCTGTTGATCGAGCAAAAGCTCACCATCGCATTGGAAATTTCCGACCGCGTGCTGGTGATGGGGCACGGCACCATCGTCTTTGACGGCACGCCGGCGGCGCTGAAAGCCAACCCCTACGTGCGCCGCGAGTGGCTGGAGGTGCGGTGAGGGCGGCACCGACGGGCGTGCGCCGCTGCGGTGGTGGTGACCGGTGAGGCAAGCCTGGATCGAGCGGCCGCGCGGTGGGTGGGCCATGCCGGTTTGCCACCGTGCCAGCGAGGACGCGAAGCGCATGCCGCCGGGGTGAGCGGGGGGGATGCGCGGGGGGCTTGGCGGCCTGGGGCGCCGCACGGTCCGTGGCCGCCGACGCCGGGCCCCGCCGAGCGACGCCCAGGTGACAGTTGGCGCTGGCCACCGGCGCCGGGACCGTCCTAGAATGTCCTAAAACCGAACGATCGTTCGCTTCTGTTTCCGTTTTGCCATCGAGGAGGCATCATGACCGCTCACTACCAGGTCCACGGCGACGTGGCCATCATCACGCTGGACAACCCGCCGGTCAACGGGCTCGGGCTGTCCACACGCCAGGCGATTGCCCAGGGACTGGACCGCGCCAACGACGATCCCGCTGTGCGGGTCATCGTGCTGACCGGGGCGGGCAAGGCCTTTTCCGGCGGAGCCGACATCAAGGAATTCGGCTCGCCCAAGGCCTATCAAGATCCGAATCTGCTCAGCGTCATTCTGGCGCTGGAGCACAGTGCCAAGCCGGTGGTGGCGGCCGTCCATTCGGTGTGTATGGGGGGTGGGTTGGAGCTGGCGCTGGGCGCGCACTACCGGATTGCGGCGCCCGGCACCAAGGTGGCACTGCCCGAGGTCAAACTCGGCCTCATTCCGGGGGCGGGTGGCACGCAGCGCCTGCCGCGTGTCATTGGCGTGGAGCCCGCCCTGAACATGATCGTCAGCGGCGAGCCGGTGCTGGCCGAACAGTTGGCGGCGCTGCCGGGGCAACGGCTGTTCGACAAGATGGCTGCCAGCGCCGAGACGCTGCTGGAGGAAGCGCTGGCCTTGGCGCGCGAAGTGGCCGCCCGGCACGCCCAGGGCGAGGCGCTGCCGCGCGTGCGCGACCTGCCGTGCCGCCATCCGCAGGGGGAGGCGTATTTCCAGTTCGCGCGCAACATGGTGGGAGCGCAGGCCAAACACTACCCGGCACCGCTGAAATGCATCGATGCGGTGCAGGCAGCCACGACGCGCCGCTTCGATGACGGCCTGGCCTTCGAGCGCGAGACGTTTCTGAACCTGATGAATACGCCGGTGTCGATGGCGTTGCGGCACCTGTTCGTGGCTGAGCGGGCCGCTAGCAAGATCGCCGATGTGCCGGAGGACACCCCGCAGCGCCCCGTGCGCGCGGTGGCCATCATCGGCGCCGGCACCATGGGCAGCGGCATCGCCATCAACTTCCTCAACGTCGGCCTGCCGGTGACCCTGCTCGAATCCAAGGCCGAGGCGCTGGAGCGCGGAGTGGCCCACATCCGCTCCGTGTACGAAGGGCAGGTCAAAAAAGGCAAGCTCAAATCCGAGCAGGCCGAGCAGCGCCTGGGCCTGTTGCGCACCACGCTGTCGTATGACGACATCCGCGACGCCGACTTGGTTATCGAGGCGGTGTTTGAGGATATGGCCGTCAAGCGCCAAGTGTTCGAGCAGTTGGACGCCGTCATGAAGCCGGGGGCGATTCTGGCCACCAACACCTCGACGCTGGATGTCAACCGGATTGCCGCGTTCACCAAGCGGCCGCAAGATGTCATCGGCACCCACTTCTTCAGCCCGGCCAACGTGATGAAGCTGCTGGAAGTGGTGCGCGGCGAGGCCACGGCCAAGGACGTGCTGGCCACCGTCATGGCGCTCGGCAAGAAGATCAAGAAAACGTGTGTGGTGTCTGGCGTGTGCGATGGCTTCATCGGCAACCGCATGATCGAGCAATACAGCCGCCAGGCCGGTTTTTTGCTGGAGGAGGGGTGCACGCCGCAGCAGGTGGACCGCGCGATCGAGCAGTTCGGCTTTGCCATGGGGCCGTTCCGCATGGGCGACCTGGCCGGCAACGACGTGGGCTGGTACATCCGCAAGCGCCGCTACGTCGAAAAGCCGCATCTGCGCTACAGCAAGGTGGCCGACCGCCTGTGCGAAATGGGGCGCTTGGGCCAGAAAACCGGCGTTGGCTGGTACGACTACCAGCCCGGCAAACGCGACGCCATCCCCAGCCCGGTGGTCAACCAGATGATTGAGGACTACCGCAAGGAGCTGGGCATCACCCCGCGCACGATCAGCGACGAGGAGATCGTGCAGCGCTTGGTGTTTGCGCTGGTGAATGAGGGAGCGCACATTCTGGAAGAAAAGATCGCCGCGCGCGCCAGCGACATCGATTTGGTGTATCTGACCGGGTATGGCTTTCCGGCTTGGCGCGGCGGGCCCATGCACTACGCCGAGCAATTCGGCCTGTTCAACGTGATGCAGGCGATGAAGCGCTTCGCAAAAAATCCGCACGACGACGCCACTTTCTGGCAGCCGGCGCCGCTGATCCGGCGCCTGGTGGCCGAGGGCAAGGGCTTTGCCGCCGCGTAAGTGGGCGAGTGCCGCGCCGCCCGACGACCGAACCGAACGACGAGGAATCCCCATGAGCAACGCTGTCATCGTCTCCACCGCCCGTACCCCGCTGGCCAAGAGCTGGAAGGGGTCCTTCAACATGACCCATGGCGCCACGCTGGGCGGCCACGTGGTGCGCGCGGCCATCGAGCGTGCGCGCCTGGACCCCGGCGAGGTCGAGGATGTCATCATGGGCTGCGCCAACCCGGAAGGCGCCACCGGCTGGAATATCGCGCGCCAAATTGCCTTGGCGGCGGGTTGCCCGGTGAGCGTCTCGGGGCTGACGGTCAATCGTTTTTGTTCCTCGGGCCTGCAGACGATTGCGTTGGCTGCGCAGCGCATCATGGCGGGCGAGGGTGAGATCTACGTGGCCGGCGGGGTGGAGAGCATCTCGTGCGTGCAAAATGAGATGAACAAGCACATGATGACGGACCCGGCGCTGCTGGCGCGCAAGCCCGAGATCTACTGGAGCATGCTGCAGACCGCCGAGCAGGTCGCCAAACGCTACGGCATAACGCGCGACGCCATGGACGAATACGGGGCAGCCAGCCAGCAAAAGGCCTGTGCGGCGGCGGCGGCGGGCAAGTTCGACGCCGAGATCGTGCCGATCACCGTCACGGCGGGCGTGTACGACACGCAGCGCGGGCTGATCACCAAGGAGGTCACGGTGTCGCGCGACGAGGGTCTGCGCGAAGGCACGACCAAGGAGGCGATTGCCAACATCAAGCCGGCCCTACCCAGCGGGGTGGTGGCGGCCGGCAACGCCAGCCAGTTCTCCGACGGCGCGGGCGCTTGCGTGGTGATGGACGAAAAGGTCGCCGAGCGTAAGGGGCTGCAGCCGCTGGGCCGCTTCCTGGGTTTTGCGGTGGCCGGTTGCGAGCCGGACGAAATGGGGATAGGTCCTGTGTTTGCGGTGCCCAAGGTGCTGCAGCGCCTCGGCCTTACCGTCGATGACATCGACCTGTGGGAGCTCAACGAAGCGTTTGCGGTGCAGGTCATCTACTGCCGTGACCGGCTGGGCATTCCCAACGAGCGGCTCAACGTCAACGGCGGCGCTATCGCCATCGGACATCCCTACGGCATGAGTGGGCAGCGCCTGACCGGCCATGCGCTCATCGAAGGCAAGCGGCGCGGTGCCAAACGGGTGTGCGTGACCATGTGCATCGGTGGCGGCATGGGCGCCGCCGGGGTCTTCGAGGTGCTGTGAGATGGCCCAGGGTTTGCGCGCAGCCATCGATTTTCTGTTGTACGAGTGGCTGCGGGTGCAGACCCTGGCCACACGGGCGCGCTACGCCGACCACAGCCGCGAGACGTTCGACGCGGTGCTCGACACCTGCGAGCGCATCGCGCGCGAGAAGTACGCGCCGTTCAACCGGCTGGTGGACATTGAGGAGCCGCGCTTCGACGGCGAGCGGGTCATCCTGCCTGCGGCCACCCATGAGGCGTGGAAAGCCTACGCGGCCAGTGGCATGCTCAGTGCCGCGCAAGATTACGCCATAGGCGGCATGCAACTGCCGTATGTGGTCGAGGCGGCGGGGAACGCCTTTTTCGCCGCGGCGTCGGTCAGCATCGGCGCCGGCATGCTGACGGTGGGCAACGCCAACTTGCTGATAGCGCACGGCACGCGGGCGCAGCAGCGGGCCTTCGCGCTGCCCGAGTTTGCCGGCCGTTTTTCCGGGACCATGTGCCTGAGCGAGCCGCAGGCGGGCTCCAGCCTGAGCGACATCACCACGCACGCGGTGCCCGACGGCGACGATTTCGAGGCCGACCCACTGGGGCCGCGCTATCGGCTGCGCGGCAACAAGATGTGGATTTCTGCCGGCGAGCACGAGCTCACCGATAACATCGTGCATCTGGTGCTGGCCAAGATCCCCGGCCCGGACGGCCGGCTGCCGCCCGGGGTCAAGGGCATCTCGCTGTTCATCGTGCCGAAGAAGCTCGTCGATGCGGATGGCAACCTGACGGGCGAGCGCAACGACGTGGCCTTGGCGGGACTCAATCACAAGTGCGGCTGGCGCGGCACCCCCAACACGCTGCTGAACTTTGGTGAAGGGCGCTACCCGGTGCGCCCCCCGGGGCTCGACGGGCGCGGCGGCGGCGCCATTGGGTATCGCGTTGGTGAGCCAGGGCAGGGGCTGCGCTTGATGTTCCACATGATGAACGAGGCGCGCATCGGCGTGGGCATGGCGGCTACCATGTTGGGCATGGCGGGCTACCTGGCCAGCCTGGACTATGCGCGCACGCGCCTGCAGGGCCGGCCGGTCGGGCCGGCCGGCAGGGATCCGACGCAGCCGCCGGTGCGCATCATCGAGCACGCCGACGTCAAGCGCATGTTGCTGGCGCAAAAGGCGTATTGCGAAGGCGCGTTGGCACTGGAGCTGTACTGCGCGCGACTGGTCGATGAGCAGCGTACTGGCACCGCCGAAGCCGCGCAGCAGGCGTACCAGCTGCTGGAACTGTTGACCCCGATTGCCAAGAGCTGGCCCAGTGAGTGGTGCCTGGAGGCCAACAGCTTGGCCATCCAGGTCCATGGCGGCTACGGCTACACGCGCGACTTCCCCGTCGAGCAGTACTGGCGCGACAACCGCCTGAACATGATCCACGAGGGGACGCACGGTATCCAGGCGCTGGATCTGTTGGGCCGCAAGGTGCTGATGGACGATGGTGCGGCGCTGCGTGTACTGCGCGCGCGTATCACCGACACCGCACGGCGGGCGGCTGCGGACGCGGAACTGGCCGAGTATGCGGCGGCGCTGCAGAGGGCTTGGGAGCGTATCGAAGACACGGTCCGCGCCGCTTGGGCGGCGGGGGATGCGGCCAGCGCCCTGGCCAACGCGGTGCCGTATATGCAGGCCTTCGGGCACGGAGTCATCGCCTGGCTGTGGATGGATGTGGCGGTGGCCAGCGCGGGCGGTGACGCTGCCAGCGTGGGGCGGCGGCAGGCGTGCCGGTACTTCTTCCGTTACGAGCTGCCCAAGATCGACGCGTGGCTGGCGGTGGTGCGCACGCGCGATCGCACCTGTGCCGACATGCCAGAAGAGGCGTTTTGATGGCCCCAGGGTAAGGGGTGACGCGATGGCGCAAACCCAAACCCAAACCCAAAGCCCGGATCACCCCATTGACGCAGTAGGAGACAGCGACATCATGAGCCGAACGATTCAAACCCTTTTCGATCTGAGCGGACGCACCGCGCTGGTGACCGGCGGCTCGCGCGGCTTGGGGCTGCAAATGGCCCAGGCGCTGGGCGAGGCGGGAGCCAAAGTGTTGCTGACGGCGCGCAAGGCCGACGAACTGGAGGCAGCCTGCGCCGAACTGCAGGCGCAGGGCATCGACGCGCGCTGGGTGGCGGCCGACTGTGCGCGCGAGGACGACATCCAGCGTCTGGTCAGCGAAACCCTGCAGCGTCTGGGCGATGTGGACATCCTGGTCAACAACGCCGGCGCCGCCTGGGGGGCTGCGGCCGAAGAGCACCCGCTCGAGGCCTGGGACAAGGTCATGAACCTGAACGTGCGCGGTTACTTCATTCTCAGCCAGCTCGTGGGGCGGCACAGCATGATCCCGCGCCGGCGCGGCAGCATCATCAACGTCGCCTCCATTGCAGGTTTGGGGGGCAATCCCCCGGACATGAAGACGATTGCCTACAACACGTCCAAGGGCGCGGTGATCAACTTCACGCGCGCCCTGGCGGCGGAGTGGGGGCGTTACGGTATCCGGGTCAACGCCATCTGCCCGGGCTTCTTCCCCAGCAAGATGACGCGCGGCACGCTGCAGGCCATGGGCGAGCAGCGGCTGGCGGCAGCCGCCCCCCTGAACCGCCTGGGTGACGACGAGGATCTGAAGGGTGCCGTGGTGCTGTTGGCCTCCGATGCGGGCAAGCACATCACCGGGCAGTGGCTGGCGGTGGACGGAGGCGTCAGTGCAGTCATCGGGGGCTGAGGCGCTGGACGCGCCGGACTTGCCTTTCAGCGTCCCCATTCCGTTCGTCCAATGGCTGGGCATTCGTCTGCGGCGCTGGGAAGATGGGATGGCCGAGCTGATCTATGAGCCGGCGCCCCAGCATCTGAATTCGTTTGGCGTGGTGCATGGCGGCGCCAGCATGACGCTGCTGGATGTGGCGCTGGCGCATGCGGCGCGCAGCGTGCAGCGCGACATGGGCGTGGTCACGATCGAGATGAAGACCAGTTTTCTGCAGGCCGCGCGCGGCCCGCTGCGCGCCACGGCCCGCCTGCTGCACCGCACCGCCACGCTGGCGTTTACAGAAGGTGAAATCCGTGACGGGCACGATCGCCTGTGCGCCCACGCCAGCGGCACCTTCCGTTACGTGCGGCGGCTGCCCGTGGGCGGGCGCGAGGTGCACGAGCTGCAAATTGCCCCGGTGCCGCCAGCGGCGCACGTGCCGCCGTCCGGTGCCTGAAGACACGGGATTGCCGCTTCACATTGGGGTGCGCGCGACCGCCACCGTATCGTGCCAGCACTGCGCCGTTGGCCGTTTTCCGTCAGTTCACTGACATCTCTACGAGGACACACCGATGCCGATCAACCGTCAAATCTGGCTCGTCAGCCGCCCTCAGGGCGAAGCCACTGTCGACAACTTTCGCCTGGTCGAAAGCGAGACGCCGCCGTTGGCCGAGGGGCAGGTGCTGGTGCGGCACCACTACCTCAGCCTCGACCCCTACATGCGCGGGCGCATGAACGAAGGCAAAAGCTACGCCGCGCCGCAGCCCCTCAATGCGGTGATGATCGGCGGCACCGTGGGACAGGTGGTGGAGAGCCGCCACCCGCGCCACGCGTCGGGTGACTGGGTGGTCGGCATGGGTGGCTGGCAAGAGTACAGTGTGGTCGACGGCGACGCGCCCGGCGCGCTGCGCAAGGTCGACGTTTCGCGCATTCCCCCCAGCCACTACCTGGGTGCGGTGGGCATGCCCGGTGTGACGGCGTGGTACGGGCTGGTCAAAATCATCCAGCCGAAGGCAGGGCAGACCATCACGGTCAGCGCCGCTGCCGGTGCCGTGGGCAGCGCCGTGGGTGTGCTGGCCAAGCAGCGCGGCTGCCGGGTGGTGGGCATCGCCGGAGGCCCCGACAAGTGCGCCTACGTACGCGATGAGCTGGGCTTTGATGACTGCATCGACTATCGTGAGTACACCGACCTGCGCTCGTTGTCGGCGGCGCTGAAGGCGGCCTGTCCGGACGGCATCGACGGCCACTTCGAAAACGTAGGTGGCACTGTGCTGGATGCGGTGATGCTGCGTGCCAACGCGTTTGCGCGCGTGGCCCTGTGCGGCATGATCGCCGGCTACGACGGCCAGCCTCTGCCCATGCTCAACCCGTCGCTGATTCTGATCAACCGCATGCGCATCGAAGGCTTCATCGTTAGCGAGCACATGGACGTGTGGCCGCAGGCGCTGGCCGAGCTGGGCGAGTTGGTTGGCAGCGGGCGCTTTCGCCCACGCGAGACCATCGCGCACGGCATTGCCGCTGCGCCCGAAGCGTTCCTGGGGTTGCTCAAGGGACGCAACTTGGGCAAACAGCTGGTCAAGCTGGTGGACGATTGACCCGGTCGGCAGGAGCGCATGCATGCTGAGTGTGTTCGAGGGCCGCACGGCGGTCATTACGGGAGCGGGTTCGGGCTTTGGGCTGGAACTGGCGCGCATCGCGGCAGCGCGCCGCATGAACCTGGTGCTGGTGGACGTGCAGGCGGATGCGCTGGAGCGTGTGCGCCAGGATACGGAGCAGGCCGGGGTGGCGGTGCTGGCGTGCTGTGTGGACGTGGCCGATGCAGCCCAAATGCAGGTGCTGGCCGAGGCCGTGCAGGCGCGCTTCGGCGCCCCGCATCTGGTGTTCAACAACGCCGGGGTTGCGGCCGGCGGACTGCTGTGGGAAAGTACGCCAGCGGACTGGCAGTGGGTGCTGGGCGTCAACCTGTGGGGGGTGATCCACGGGGTTAGACTGTTTACGCCGATGATGCTGCAAGCGGCGCGGGCCGATTCCCACTGGCGCGGGCACATCGTCAATACGGCCAGTATGGCCGGGTTGCTGACGCCGCCCAACATGGGGGTCTACAACGTCAGCAAGCACGCCGTGGTGGCGCTGACCGAGACGCTGTACCAGGACCTGCGGCTGGTCACCGACCAGATTGGGGCCAGTGTGCTGTGCCCGTACTTCGTGCCCACCGGCATCAGCCACAGCGAACGCAACCGGCCGGCGGCGCTGTCCAGCGCTCCTGCGACGCGCAGCCAGCTGATCGGCCGCGCGATGAGCGAGAAGGCGGTCGCCAGCGGCAAGGTGACCGCGGCCGAGGTCGCGGCGCGCACCTTCGAGGCCATCGAACACGGCCAGTTTTATATCTACAGCCACCCGCATGCGCTGGCCCCGGTGGCGCAGCGCATGCAGGCCATCGTGGACGGCGCCAACCCACCCGATCCGTTTGCCGACCGCCCCGAGGTAGGTGCCCAGCTGCGGGCGGCGCTGCGGGACGCCGGCTGAGGGCCGGCCACGGCGCCCGCGGCCCCGGCCAGTGCACGCTCAGCGGGTCAGGGCCTCATGCAGCCGCGTCTCATCGATGACGGCGATCAGCACCGTGGCGTTGCGGGCGCGGATCAGGCGCTGGATGAGCTGGTGCTGACTCACCCCGAAGGGAGCCTCGACGATCTCGTGGGCCTCGAATTCGGGCACCGCGTGCAGTTCGTCGACCAGCAGTCCGAACAGCTCGTCGTGATGGTCTACCAGAATGATCTGGCGCCCCTCGTGGCTGCCGGAACCTGCTCCGGACAGGCTCAACAGGCGCGCCAGGTCGTACACCCAGATGAAGTGGCTGCGGGCGATGTTGCTGGTTGGGGGCAGCAGACCCACCCGCGCCGGGTGGCCGCCGGGGGGCGTTGATGTCATGCGGTCCGCCGGCACCGCCTCGCGCACGCAGCCGGCGTCCAGCGCGAACAGTTCGCCGGCCAAGTAAAACGTGGCGTATTCCCGGCCGCCGCGCCCACCCGACTGGGTCCACCAGTCGTCGTGCGCCATTTCATGGCGCGGCCCCACCTCGCGTACCTCACCCAGCGATTCGATCACGACCGCGAGTACGTCTTCCCGGTAGCCGTCGCTGGTCTTGAACTCGCGGTAACCGCGCGACGCTGAGACGCCCAGCACGGCATAGCGGTCGCCATGGCGCACGACACGACTGGCCGTCTCCCCATTGGGTAAATCCAGCCAGGGGGTGGCGGCCGGCAGCACCGATCCGACCGCGACCGTGGCATCGGTGCTGGACAGCACTTCACCGCGACGGTTCAAAAAGTAAGCGTGGGTCTCGGGACGGCCGCTGATGGCACCGCGCAACATGGCCTCGAATTCGCGCCGCGCGTGGAACACGATGCCGATGCCGCCGATCACCTCGGTGGCATCCTGCGGATGGCGGATCGCGGCGTGGTAGGTGTAGGTCGGTGCGCCGTCGGTCAACGGGTCGGCCCGAAATGGCGAGACGTGGTAGTGCTGCTCGCTGGGCAACGCCAGAACGGCCCGCAGGGTGTCTTCGTCCACGCTGCGCCCCAGGGCATTGTCGTCGTTGCCGTCGTGGGAATGCGCGACGATGCGCCCCTGCCGGTCGTAGACGTACAGGCGCGCGTAGACGGTGTAGAGCACATGGATGGTGCGCAAGATCGGACCCAGACGCTCCTGTGCACCGGCCGCGGGAATGGGATGCGCCAATGCGGTGCGCAGCTCCGGGGTCAGCGCCCACCACCGGCAGTCATCGGCGCGCTCATACAGGTTGCGGTCGAGCAGATCAACTGCCAGCTGCGCCACGAAGGCAATTTGCTGCAGGCTGGACGACAGCACCGTCTCGTACAGGTCGCGCACCGACTGGGCGAACAGCGTGTTGCTGCGGGCTCCGGTTTCGCTGATCTGGTCGAGGATGGTCTTGAGGCGCTGGCGATCGACGTTCTGCCCCGCCGTTACCACCTGCCCGTTCCATACCACGCGCCGTATCGATTCGGTGGCGCGCATGACTTCATACAGCGGCGGGCTGAAGTGGCGCGCGTGGGTTAGCAACCCGGCGGCGAGGGCGGGGTCGAGCGCGTCCAGCGGGTCGCTGGCGTCCCGAGTGAAGGCCAAATCGACGGGCACCATGACCTGCCCCTGCCAACCGTGCGGACCGTGGTACCCCTGGTAGCCTTCGGCGCGGCGGGTTTGTACCAGATATTCGCGGCCGGCATACATGAGCAGGCTGGGCTCACCGTCCGGATTGGTGGGAACCCGCGCCCCGCACGGGATCCAGTGCGCGTCGGAGGTGGCGATCACGCGGGATTCGCCATCCAGCAGCAACAGGATCGAGCGCTCGCGCGGGTCGCGGTAGCTGCGGAAAATGCCCTCCATCTCCGCCTCGAAGCCAAACACCAGACACAGCACGCCCACCGGCTGGTGGCTGTGGGGGTGCAGCATGCGCTGGGCGTAGATCAGGGCTTGGCCCGCGCCGGGGCGAAGATCGGTGGGGCGGAAAATCTGGATGAAGCCGTCGCTTTGTAGTGCCTCGGCCAGCAGGGGATCTTGCGTGCCTTCCACCGCGTGCAGGGGGTCGGTCTGCACGAGGACGTTGCCGTCCGCGTCCAGCAGCAGGATTTCGTCGTAGACCGTGTATTTGCTGCGGTACGAGCGCAGACGGGCCCGCACGGCGTCGGTGTCGCGCTGCAGGCCGGCCACGTAGTCGCACAGCACGCGGTCGGTGGCCAGGAAGCCGACATCGGCGGTGCGTTCGTACAGGTTGCGCACCACGATGTCGATCACGTAACCGGCTCGGGTTGCGATGGCCGACATCACGCGCCCGATCTTCTCTGACACCAGGCTGCGGACCAGCTCCTGCTCCAGGCGGTCGAAGCCGGCCCGCGTGGCGGCGATGGTCGGCAGGATGGCACGTGCTTCGGTCGGGCAGACCATGCGGGCGGTCGACTCGATGAGGCGCCACATGAGGTTGAGCTCGCGCAGCGACGTCTCGCAGCGCGTGACGTCGGGCATGTACGGAAGGTAGTTGTCGACAGCGATGGGGGTCATAGGGTGATGCCGGCCGGGCCGGGAGCAGGGATGCAGGGGCGGCCTGCGGTCGTGCTCTCCGGTAGCAAGCGACGTGCCCGCGGGCCTGTGGCACACTCGCGCGCTCCTGGAGCAACCCTCTCATCCATGAGCACGATCACGCAACGCATCGCCGAGGAACTGGGCGTGCGCGTCGCCCAGGTGCAGGCCGCGGTGGACCTGCTCGACGGCGGCGCCACCGTTCCCTTCATCGCCCGCTACCGCAAAGAGGCCACCGGTGGTCTGGACGACACGCAGCTGCGCCAGCTCGAGCAGCGCTTGGCCTACCTGCGTGAGCTGGAGGAGCGCCGCGCCGCTGTCCTGCGCAGCATCGCGGAACAGGGCAAGCTCACCCCCGCGCTACAGGCGGCCATCGACGCCGCCGCCAGCAAGCAGGAGCTGGAAGACCTGTACTTGCCCTATCGACCGAAGCGCCGCACCAAGGGACAGATCGCGCGCGAAGCGGGGCTGCAGCCGCTGGCTGACGCCCTGTGGGCCGACCCGACGCAGGACCCGCAGGTGGCAGCGCAGGCCTACGTCAAACCAACTGTGGGCGAAGACGGCAGCGATTTCACCACCGTGACGGCGGTGCTGGACGGTGCGCGCGACATTCTGGCCGAGCGTTGGGCCGAAGACCCGGCCATCGTGCAGCCGCTGCGCGAGTGGCTATGGGCCGAGGGCCTGCTGCGTAGCCGCCGCATCGAGGCGCGCAACCCAGACGACCCCGAAGTGGCCAAGTTTCGCGACTACTTCGAGCACGACGAGCCCATCGCCCGCGTGCCGTCGCACCGCGCACTGGCGATGTTTCGGGGGCGTGCGCAGGAGGTGCTCGATCTGCGGCTGGTGCAGCCGCAGGAGCCGCTGCCCGGGCAGCCGTCGCTGGCCGAGGGGCGACTGGCGGGGCTGCTGGGCTGGTCGCATCAGGGGCGTGCTGCGGATGATTGGCTGCGTCGTTGCGTGGCGTGGACGTGGCGGGTCAAGCTCAGCCTGTCGATCGAGCGTGACTTGTTTACTCGTCTGCGCGAGGCGGCCGAGGCGGTGGCCATCCAGGTGTTTGGTGCCAACCTGCGCGACCTGCTGCTGGCCGCCCCGGCGGGGCCGCGCCCCACGATGGGGCTCGATCCGGGTATCCGCACCGGCGTCAAGGTGGCTGTGGTGGATGCCACTGGCAAGGTGGTGGACACCGCCACCGTGTATCCGTTTGAGCCGCGCCGCGACGTGGAGGGGGCGCTGGCGACGCTGGGTGCGCTGGTGCTGCGTCACGGCGTGGAGTTGATCGCCATCGGCAACGGCACGGCCAGCCGCGAGACCGATCGTCTGGTGGAGGCGCTGCTGCAGCGCCTGCGCGGGCACGGCGGCGGCCGGCTGCCGCAGAAGGTGGTGGTCAGCGAAGCCGGTGCGTCGGTCTACAGCGCCAGCGAGCTGGCCGCGCAGGAGCTGCCCGAGCTGGACGTGAGTCTGCGTGGAGCGGTGAGCATCGCGCGCCGTCTGCAGGATCCGCTGGCCGAACTGGTCAAAATCGACCCGAAAAGCATTGGTGTGGGCCAGTACCAGCACGACGTCAACCAGAGCGCGCTGGCGCGCGCGCTGGATGCGGTGGTGGAAGACTGTGTCAACGCGGTGGGCGTGGACGTCAACACCGCCAGCGTGCCCTTGCTGACCCGGGTGGCGGGTCTGTCGGCCGCCAGCGCGCGCGCCGTGGTGCGCTGGCGCGACACGCATGGCATGTTTCGCAATCGCCAGCAGCTGCTGGAAGTCAGCGGTCTGGGGCCGAAGACCTTCGAGCAGTGCGCGGGTTTTCTGCGCATCCGCGGTGGCGACAACCCGCTGGATATGACCGGGGTGCATCCGGAGACCTATCCGGTGGTCGAGCGTATCCTGGCGGCGGCGGGGCAGCCTATCGAGGCCGTGTTAGGCAGGGCCGAGGTGCTGCGGCGATTCAAGCCCGAGGCCGTGGCCGACGAGCGCTTTGGCGTGGTGACGGTGCGCGACATCCTGGCGGAGCTGGAAAAACCCGGTCGCGATCCCCGGCCCGAGTTCCGCGTGGCGCGCTTCGAGGAGGGGGTGCATGAACTCACCGACCTGCGGCCCGGCATGGTGCTGGAAGGGGTGGTGACCAATGTGGCGCAGTTTGGTGCCTTCGTCGATGTCGGCGTGCACCAGGACGGTCTGGTGCATGTCAGTCAGCTGGCGGCCCATTACGTGGCCGATGCCCGCGCCGTCGTCAAGGCCGGTGACATCGTGCGTGTCAAGGTGCTGGAGGTGGATGCGGCGCGCCGGCGCATCGCGCTGAGCATGCGGCTCGACGCCGCCGCGCCGGGGATGGGCGCTCGCGGTCTGAGCGACGGCGCACGTGCGCGCGAGCTGCAGCGTGGCCGTCGACAACCGGCGAGCGCTGCCACCGCCATGGCCCAGGCGTTTGCCCGCTTGCAACAGCGCAGCTCCCGCTAAGGCAGGGGCGTGTCGGGTCGGCGCCTGCACCCCTGCGCAGAGCCGCGCGTGGCCGCAGTCCGTCTGTCGTGCCCGTGCTTTGGGCGTGCATGCGGACTGCCCGCATAATCTCGGATACCATGACTCTGGATGAACTGCTCAACCAGGCCAAGGCCATACCCAGCATCCCGCGCGTCGTCTCGGAGGTGACCGCGGAGCTCAACCGCGACGACCCGGATGCCCGGCGTATCGCCGAGCTGGTGGCCACCGACCCAGGCCTGACGGCGCGGCTGCTCAAGCTCGCCAATTCGGCCTTTTTCGGGCTCACCCGGCAGATCGACAGCGTCGGTGAGGCCATCACCGTGCTCGGTTTCAACCATTTGCGCACTCTGGTGCAAGCGGTGGCGCTGGGCAGCAGCTTCCGGCAGGTGCCGGGCGTCAATCTGGAGCAGTTCTGGCGCTACAGTCTCAACACCGCCAAGATCTGCCGGCCGCTGGCGCGCAGCCTGAAGCTACCCGAGGGCGCCGCGTTCACCGCCGGGCTGGTGCATGCGGTGGGCGATCTGGTCATGCACATCGGCATGCCGGACGTCGTCGCCAAGATCGACTGGCGCGTCTCACCCTTCGACCTCAAACGCGCCGAGGTCGAGCGCAGCGTGCTGGGCTACACCTATGCCGATGTCAGCGCCGCGTTTGCGCAGCGCTGGGACTTCCCCGACACCATCGTCACGGCCTTGCGTCACCAGCTGGTGCCGTTCGAAGGCGACCTCTACGAGCCGCTGGCGGGGGTGGTGCACATGGCGTCGTGGCGCGCACGCGCGCAGGAGATGAACCTCGACCGCGCCGCGATGGCAGCCACCTTCCCAGACGTGGTGGCGATCCTGCTTGGTCTGAGCCTGGAGACCGTGTTGGACAAGGACCCCCAAGAATGGACCTCGGCCGGTGAGCTGGCTGCGTTCCTGCACTGAGTTGCCCTCCATGAGTCTGCAGGCGCTGTTGCAGCGGCCCGAGGCCCTACCGGTGGTGCCCGAGGTGGCGGCCACACTCATCCGCACGTTCGGGCGCGACGATGTCGAGGTGACGGAGGTGACCGAGGCGGTCGAACGCGATCCGGCACTGGCGGCGCGCCTGCTGCGGCAGGCCAATTCGGCCTTCTTCCGGCTGCTGCGGCCGGTGCACAGCGTGCGCGAGGCGGTGCTGGTGCTGGGGTTGAACCGGGTGCGCGCGCTGGTGCTGGCTGCCGCCGTGCAGAGCCGCTTTCCGGCGCCGGCTGGCATCGATCTGGAGCGCTTCTGGGCCTACAGCGTTGCAGCGGCGTCGCTGGCGCGACGCTTATGCGCGCCACGGCGCCTGGACGATAACGTGGCCTTCACGGCCGCACTGCTGCACGCGGTGGGAGAGCTGGTGATGCACCAGCTGCAGGCCACAGTCATGCTGGAGCTGCAACGGCGCGCCGCCTGGTGGACACTGCCGCGCCCGGCGCTGGAATATGAAACCCTGGGCTACTCCTATGCCGAAGTGGGCGCGGCGCTGTGCGAGCACTGGCGTCTACCACGTCTGCTGGTGCTGGCCATCGCCCAGCATCTGGAGCCCCTGGTGGCCGAGCCGGTGGAGCCGCTGGCCGCTGTGGTGCACCTGACCGCATGGCGCGCGCGGGTGTGGATGCAAGGCAATGCGCGCGACCAGCTCATCCACACGTATCCGGATGCGATCGCTGAACTTCTCGGTATCGATCCGGATTTTCTGGTCGATCCGACGGTATTGCCGGAGGGAGGTATTTGATGCGCGCGCTGCGTCTGTACGCCGGAGCGGCGGCCCTGAAGCACATCCGGCAGCATGGCCTGAGTGTCGAGGCGGTGGGCATCGTGGCCGCAGCGGCTGGCGGCCCCAAGGGGCTGATCCTGGGGCCCCTGGACCGCTTCATCTTCGGCGAGTGGCTGGCCGGCAGCGCGCAGCCCATCGATCTGGTGGGCGCCTCGATCGGCGCCTGGCGCATGGCCACCGCCTGCCTGCACGATGCCGTGGCCGCATTCGAGCGGCTGCAGCGCGACTACATCGCCCAGGACTACGTGGTCGAACCCGGTCGCCGGATGCCGACGCCGGAGCACGTCAGCGCCGTCTTCGCGGCCAATCTGCGGGCCTTTTTCGGCACCCGGTTGCACGAGATCCTGCAGCACCCGCGCTACCGCTTGCACGTGCTGACCACGCGGGGCCGGCACCTGCTGGCGCGCGAAGGGCGCTGGCGCACCCCGTTGGGCTACTTGGGTGCGTCGTTGACCAACGTGGTGCAGCGCGGTGCCCTAGGGCTGTGGCTGGAGCGCGTCGTGTTTTCGACGGCGCTGCCCGCCGCATCTGGCGGTGCACCGGCGGCCATGCCTGCATCGCAGGCGGCAGACACCGAGGCCGTGCGAGACGTCTCATGGCCACAGACCACTGTCGGTGTTCCGTTGACCCCCAGTGGGTCTGACGGTGCGCTGGCGCCGCTGCCGTTCGATGCGCGTGACTTTCGCACGCGCCAGGTGCCTTTGCGCGCCGACAACTTCATGCCCGCGGTGCAGGCCAGCTGCTCCATTCCGTTTGCGCTGCGGGCGGTGCACGACATTCCCCACGCACCCCCGGGGGCGTATTGGGATGGTGGCATCACCGACTATCACTTGCACCTGCGCTGGCGCGCCGAACGCGGTCTGGTGCTGTACCCGCACTTTCAGCGGCAGGTGGTGCCGGGTTGGCTCGACAAAGGGCTGCGCTGGCGCCACCGCCCCACAGCCGCGCTCGATCACACGATCGTGCTGGCGCCCGATCCGCAGTGGGCAAGCCGCCTGCCCAACGGCAAGCTGCCCGATCGCACCGACTTTGCGCGCTATGGCCACCGGCTGGCCGAGCGCATGCAGGCTTGGCAGACGGCGGTGCGCGAGGCGCAGCGGCTGGCCGATGAGTTCGCCGCCTGGCTCCAGAGGCCAAACCCGGCGCGCGTTGAGCCGCTGTGAGGAGGGTGAGTTGCGTGAGACCGACGGCGTACCGGTTGCCGTCGGGCGGGCCGCGCCGTCGGATTCTGGGGCGCGGTTGGGTGCGGGTTGCGCGGTGGCCCGTTACATGGAGGCCTCGAGCAGCGCCCGGTAGTCCTCGCGTGTGGCCAGCCGCGGGTTGGTCTTGTGGCAGTGATCGGCCACTGCGCCGTCGATGATGCGCTCGAACAGGTCGGGAGTCACGCCCAGCTCGGCCAGACCCGAGGGCAGCCCCAGCCGGGCGTTGAGCGCACGAATCGCCGGGCCGATCGCCTGCGGCCCGCTCAGACTCATGACGCGCGCCATGCGCTCCAGTCGGCGTTCGCGCCGCACGCTGTCGGCCTCGGCGTTGAAGGCCAGCACCGCCGGCAGAAATATCGCGTTCAGCGTGCCGTGATGCAGGTCTGGCCGCAGGCCCCCCAAACTGTGGCTGAGCGAGTGCACACAGCCCAACCCCTTTTGGAAGGCCATGGCACCCTGCATGCTGGCGCTCATCATTTGCAGCCGTGCCTCGCGGTCATGGCCGTTGCGGGTGGCGCGCTCGATATGGGCCCAGGCGCGCTCCAGGCCGTCCAGCGCGATGCCGTCGGCCGGCGGGTTGAACGTCGGCGCCAGAAAGGTTTCGATGCAGTGCGCGATGGCATCCATGCCAGTGGCCGCCGTCAGCCTTGGCGGCAGGTCCAGCGTCAGCTCCGGGTCCAGAATCGCGGCTTTCGGCAGCAGGTACCAGCTGTGAAAGCCGAGTTTGCGGCCGTCATCGACGATCAGAATGGCACCGCGGGCGACCTCGCTGCCGGTGCCGGCAGTGGTGGGCGCCGCAATCAGTGGCGGCACGCGCTCGGTGATGCGTGGCGAGCCGCCTTCGATGGTGGCGTAGGTCTTCAGCGGCCCGTCGTGCGCAACGGCAATCGCCACCCCCTTGGCGCAGTCGATCGCGCTGCCCCCACCCAGGGCGATCAGCCCGTCGCAACCGGCTTCGCGGTACAGGGCTGCGGCCGCGCGCACGGCTGCCTCGGTCGGGTTGGGCGGGGTGGCGTCGTACACCGCGTGGGGCAAGGTGGAGCCGCCCTCTGCCAGGGCAGCTTGCAGCCGCGCCAGCAGCCCAGCCGCGCATACGCCGGCATCGGTCACCACCAGCGGGCGGGTGATGCCCATGCGCGCGCATTCGCTGCGCAGCAGACGCAGCGCACCGTACTCGAACTGAATCGTCGTCAAGTAGCGGATCTCGGCCATCCCTGTCTCCTCGTGCCCGTATTTAGATGAGCATCACTGTAGCGCGCGGCATGGGGGCGCTCAGGCGCGTCGGTGACAGAAAGCACAGGCAGCGGTGTGCGCCAGTACCACCGAGCCGAGAGCCACCGCGGACTGGCCTCGGTGCCCGCGCGCGTCATTGGGGGCGCGGGGTTTGATGCGCAGCGGCTTATCCGGGGTGCCGCCCATCGGGGCGCGAGCGCGCCCACGATCCCGCGCGACAATCGCGCCCATGACCCACGCCAATCCCCGTCAGCTGCTCACGCCTGCGATGCGTGCCGTGCTGGATCGCATGGCGCGCGCCGGGCGGCCACCGTTGCACGCGCTCACACCGGCGCAGGCACGGGCATTTTACGAAGCCGGCGCCAACGTGCTGGAAGTGCCGCTGCAGCGCATGGCGCGCGCGCAGGATTGCGCGGTGCCTACCCGTGACGGGGCAACGCTACACGCCGAGCTGGTGGTGCCGCCCCGGCCAGCCGGTGCCGCGCCACCGCCCGTCCTGTTGTATCTGCACGGCGGCGGTTTTGCTGTGGGCAGTGTCCGTACACACGCGCCGCTGTGCCGGCATCTGGCGCACTTGGCCGGCTGTGCCGTGCTGTCGCTGCAGTACCGGCTGGCGCCAGAGCATCGGTTTCCCACCGCCGTCAACGACGCCTTCGATGCATTGGGCTGGCTACGTGGGGCAGCGCAGGGGCTGGGTCTGGACCCCACGCGCATCGCCATCGGCGGCGACAGTGCGGGGGGTACGCTGGCCGTGGTGACGGCGCTGCAGGCGCGCGATGCCGGGTGGGCGCTGGCGTTGCAGCTGCTGTTCTACCCCGGCTGCACTGCGTGGCAAGACACCCCGTCGCACCGCCGCTTTGCGCACGGCTTCGTGCTGGAGGCGGAGACCATCCAGTGGTTTTTCCGCCAGTATGTTGACGATGCGCAGCGCCAGGACTGGCGTTTTGCCCCCCTGCTGGCGCCCGACTTCGAGGGGGTGGCGCCTGCGTGGATAGGCCTGGCGGAATGTGACCCGTTGGTGGACGAAGGCGTACAACTGGCCGATGCGTTGCGTTTGGCTGCGGTGCCCGTGGAGCTGGAGATCTACCGTGGCGTCACGCACGAGTTCATCAAAATGGGCCGCGTGATTCCTGAGGCGCTGCATGCCCATCAGGACGCCGCGCGGGCCTTGCGGCGGGCTTGGGGTGAAAGTTGACACGTGACAACCGGGGCACGATGCGTTCAACGCTGTCCGTTCGACGACTGCGACACCGGGGACTGGACAGTGACAGGCCAGGGGGATAGCCTGATGTGCTGTGGCTGCCGCTGCTAGCCAACGTCCCGTTCGCCGTCTCCCCTGTGACGGCCCGCGTGGAGTCGAGCAGCGATGTTCGCAGCAAAGACGGAGTAGTGAGGAGTATCATGGCCACCGTCCACCCCGTATCCACCCGCGACATCCGCCTGTGGTGGGAAGACCTTGCCGTTGGCGACTCACGCGAGCTGGGCAGCTTGCGTGTGACCGAGGAAGAAATCATTGCCTTTGCGCGGCAGTTCGATCCGCAACCTTTTCACCTGGACGCCGAGGTGGCGCGCCATTCGGTGTTCGGTGCTCTGTGTGCCAGCGGCTGGCACACCTGTGCACTGGCGATGCGGTTGATGGTGACGAATTTTCTGCACGACACATCCAGCTTGGGGTCACCAGGGCTGGAGAGCTTGAAGTGGCTCAAACCCGTGTTCCCTGGCGACGAACTGCGGCTGCGCCACACCATCACCGACAAACGTCCGATGAGCAAACGACCCGACGTGGGCTTGGTGCGCACCGTTTGGGAGCTGTTCAACCAGCACGGCGACAAGGTGCTGCACATGGAGGGCTGGGGCATGTTCCGCCGCCGTGAACCGGCACCGTCGCGCGCGTCCTGTTGAGGGCGCGCCGGGATGATCACGCCAGTGGGCGCATTGAGCAGCAGGTCCTGGGTCTTGCGCTTCCCAAGCAGCATAATGCCCCCATGCGCCGCAAGAAGCTGCCCATCGGCATTCAGACCTTCGCCAAGATCCGCGAAGACGACGCCTACTACTACGTCGACAAAACGGCGCTGGCGTTCAAGCTCGCCACCGAAGGCTCGCACTACTTCCTCTCACGCCCGCGCCGCTTTGGCAAAAGCCTGTTTTTGGACACGCTGGCAGAGCTCTTCGCGGGCAACGAGCCCTTGTTCCGCGG
>Ga0209721_1000123_pt1 | contig 78377 bp, 67 predicted proteins | sample TshhotsprinmetaG_FD_184139 | JGI IMG/M metagenome (GOLD analysis project Ga0209721, IMG submission 184139) | Hot spring microbial communities from South Africa to study Microbial Dark Matter (Phase II) - Tshipise hot spring metaG (SPAdes)... | ecosystem: Environmental > Aquatic > Thermal springs...
AGGCATTGGTGATGTTGGAATAATCGTTGTCCAGAAGATCATGGTTGAACGCAATGCGTATACTGTTATCTTCTCGCCAGAGGGGCAAAGATTGCTTAACAGTGGTAGTTTAAAAATTATGAACGGTCAGTGGCCGGTGCTGGTTGGTCTTGACGGAAAAATTTATGAGATTGCGCGCATAGCGCCGGCGCTGTTTCCTAAACTGGCGGTCATTGTGCCAACTGTGGTTGCGATAGCGCATATCATTTCCAATATCGACCTGGTAAACCGGCTGGAGCAGCTTGATCGCAAGATTGATTGGCTGGTGAAGATGCGCGCAGTCGATCAGTGGGCCACGCTTGAACGTATCTTCTATGCGGCGCGTGAGTTGTGTTCGGCGCCGATTGGCGAGTGGCAGAAGCAGAAGTTGTGGAGTTTGCGCCAGGAGTTACGTCAGTTGCGGATAACATTGCGGCGCGAGTGGATGACAAATATTGAACAGTTCGAGCCTCGTGATTCGTGGTCGATCCCTGTGATTAGGGATTGGATGCGATCTCAGGAACGACGTCGCCTGCTTGATGCGCTGTCCGGCGATGCGCCGCGGGTGTTGATGATCGAGTTCGCGTTGCGTCTGGAGCTGGTGATGGCGATGGCAGACCGATCTGAGCAGGCGTTTTTTCGCTCTCTCGCCGATGAGCTGGCGCATATCGACCAGGTGTTCGAACTAATTGATCGCAAGGCGCAGAAGTTAGAATCGCCGCCTGATCCATTTAAATGGAGAGAGGAAGTTTTTCAGCAATACCGCTCGCTCGCCCAGGCCACAGCGCTGATTGAGCATCGATCTGGGCAATGAGCAATTCGCGCGCGGGCTTGCGCTTCTGGTTGGCGGTGTTTGTGTTTCGCTGTCGTGTTACGATGGCGCGCAGTGACGCGCGGACTGAGCAGAGTTGCGCAAGCGCCAGGATTGTGCTAAAGTAAAGGGGAAGCGGGCGTAGCTCAGCAGGTAGAGCATCTGCCTTCCAAGCAGAATGTCGCCGGTTCGAGTCCGGTCGCCCGCTCCAGTTTGCCAGTGCCTTGCCGGTCACTCCGGCAAGGTTTTTTGTCTTTACCGGAATGGGTGGGTTGCATGACCTGGTAGTTAGTGAATGCGCGTAGTGTGGCGTGAGAGGTTGCGGCAGTTGCAATCTGAAGGCCAGTTTGCGCTGGCGTTGGCCGCTCAGGTGTTGATTGTCTAACCTGTATCATTGTGTCAACGCGGCGTCAATCGCAGCGTGATAGGCGGCGAACGTGGCCAGATTGTTGTGTCCGCCACCTTCAATCCGGTGAAACCGGAGTGGCGCTGTGACCAGATTGGCCAGTTGTTCGCTGTGGGTGAAGGGCACAACTGTATCGTCGGTGCCGTGGATGATCACAATCGGACAGCGCACCTGCCCGATCCATTCGTGCGTGCGCAACGGATATTTGAGTAGAAACGAAGGTGCCCAGGGAAACTGGCGGCGGGCCAATGCTTCCAGGCTGTAAAACGGGCTTTCCAGAATGAGTAAGCCGGGATTGCGGGTTGCTGCCAGCCGGGTAGCGAAGCTGCTGCCCAGCGATCGACCGTAAAGTACGATCTGCGTTTCGGGGTAACGCGCAACCGCCCAATCGTAGACGGCAGTCATATCGGCATGAAGCTGATCCTCGCCGCTGATCTGCCCGGTGCTTCTGCCATACCCGCGATAATCAACCAGTAGCAGATCGTAGCCGCGCTCAACCAGATCAGGGGCAACGGCTACCCAGCTCCGAAGCGTGCCGCCATTGCCATGAAAGTAGAGGATAATGCCGCGTGGATCGGGGTACCGAAACCAGAGCGCATGCAGGGTTGCGTTTTCAACCGGCAGCCAGATGTCTTCGGCGGCAGATCGGGTATCGTAGGCCGCGCCGGGTGGATCGATATGCGGGACGAAGATCAGGCGTTCCTGCACTGCGTATATAAACAGGCAGAGCAAGGCATAACCAAAACCAACAACGGCCAGAATTTTTAGAATTGTTACGACTAAGGTATTCACATATCCTGCTGTTAGCTACGTTTAGCGTAGGGATTTGGAATTATTAACACGTTCAAAGGCTGATATAGGATTGACACATACCTGCTCATTCAACGCTATGAACGAGAAAGTGCTAAATGTTATTTGAAGGGTGATGGGAAAGAGCTATTTCCATCCAATTCTTGACAACCTTACTCCGCTTGCTGCTGATGAATGACGTTCCGCGCCATAGCGATAATCTCATCTTCGCTTTGCGCATTGGGTGGCAAACCAGCCGCCCATGGTCTTCCCGGATGAAGGGTATCCCACGCGGAACGTTTCTGGTTGTGTCGGCCTTTGCCAGGAGCGTGACTGCCAAATCCAATAATGGTTGTATTCCATACCGGCGCAAACATCTCGATGAGCATATTCTCAGCCAGAGCGATCCAGATATCGTCAACGACCAGGTATCGGCGCCAAAAGTCATCGAGACTGAGGTTGTCTACTTGTTGATATCGATGTTGCATGCTCACGGAGTCGATTATACAAAACTGGACCGGGAGAAGTATTCAGCCCAAAGCCACCAATTCTGGCGCCTGGCGGCATTGCTTTGCCGACATAGACAGGTTTCGCATTCTTATCGGAGAAGTCTTTGAGCGCTAGCGGCTGGTATAGATGGTATGGTTTGTTCTTGCTCGTATAATAATTGCGTATACTCCTACACCTTCAAATCGAACTGGGGGCAAACGTTCAAGCGGCTGCTCTAATAACTGCTTTGCCACAATTGTTGCCAGGTTTTTCTTGTCTAAAGGATTAAACGGCTGCATACGAATTTCAGAACTGACTATGGTTTTCGCAAAACCACTGCCGTTTCGTATAGCGTGACTCCTGTTGTTTGTCCATTGCGCACTGACGAATTGATAATGCTGTTGCCAACCCGCTTCGCCCGCAAAACGTGAATGGCTTCTCGTTGTAACCCGCACAACTGTCCAATTTCAGCGAAAAATTGATCTGTTGGAATTTCAATTCCTTGCATAATTGAATTGCCAAGAACAAATACTGCGACAGCTTGAGGCTTAAGCACATACTGTAAATTTCTACCCATTTGATAGCAGTCATTAAAGTACGTTATCGCATAATTCGCCCAACCTCTCCCACCGTAAATGCCTTTTTCTGGATTCCTGGCAGCGATAGCGTCAATGACCTCTTCGAGCGCAGGCAATCGAAATGTAAGCTGCGCCGGTTGACTGTCGCGGACTGTCTGCCAATATTTCCCGAAGTTTGCCTGCTCTATTGTTCGTAGATCGGCTGAATCGCTCACGAGATTAAGCCAAAACAAGTGTGGCCTTGTGTTGCGGATATAGTGATAATTGTTCAGATATGGCGGCGAAGTGATAACAATATCTACGTGTTCGGCAGGAAGTATGTGCTGTACGTGAAGTGAGCTTCTGTTAAACACTTCCACAGTTGGGTATGGCGTAAATTTCTCCATCTCGCTTCGGTAGATGACAATATCATCATGCATTGCGCGAAGTTTTGCGGATACCATACCAACGACATCTGCGTTCAAAATATTTTCTTTGCCAGCGGCCATGCGCGAGGTAAGGCTAGGCTCGTAAGAATAGTTAGATACCTGCACGAGAATGGAGCCAATGGCCAGTAGCGCAATTTCTCGTATCTGAGTTTGAGGAATTTCACGCACAATATCAAGACAGTGCAGTATCTTTCGCTCAACCGTCGGACTGAAAAATGGCACTCGAGAGCGAAAGTTCATGGGTGGGCGTGACGTTGGTTCTGGAAGACAGTGCGCTGGATCGTCACCATGCGCAAAAGCCCGATCAAGAGCACTGGTGCGTTGCCTCGCTTCGTTTTCGAATACAGAGATGGTATTCCAAAATTCTTGGGGGTCAATCGTAAAGGCAGATGATTTGACGCGCGAAGCAAGAGCGGCAAAGGGATTCACTTCAAAACCAATGCTATGGTACCCTCTTCGAAGACTTTCTACCAGTGTTGTGCCAACACCTGCAAATGGATCGAGGACACGAACAGTGTGACTGGCGTTGGGGAGATAATAGTCTAATATATCGGCAACAAACCTGGCTGAAAAACCGGCAATCCAGGGGATCCAGCGATGAATGGCGTCTTGTTTGTTTTGTTCGAACGCCGAGTCACGAAAGATGACTGAAGGAGCAGATGTGGATGAAACGTTGGATGTCATCAATGGAGAGTCGGGCAATTCTAAATTGAGCGTAAGCTGAGATGCCAAAGCCGTACCTCCTTTGCCGGGCATTTATGTTTAGAGTGGAGTTCGCTGACTTGAGTATACAAACAAATGTGCGGGAAGTCAAACCTGCAGTTTTTGGCGTCCATTATCTCCAGACGACCTGAAGCAGCGATTCACCTGCGCTATAGGCGATAATGTGCGCCAGCATCAACCCACTCATCAACAGGCCTCCCGGCCAGGCCGATTCCGCGCGAGTGGCGCGCGCAGCGACAAAGATTCCGAGCGGTAAGGTGAGCAACGTTGCCCAGGCAACGGTTGGTGGAATCGCCATCGGCAAGATCCATGGCAACAGGTAGGCCAGCGCGATCCAGCCCCACCAGATCCATCGAACGCGCTGCCCCAGGATGACGGAGAGTGTGCGTTTGCCTACCAGGCCATCGGCGACTCGATCCGGCCAATGCACGCCGATGATGCAGGTCATTGCCGCAGCCACAATCGGCAGGAGCTGGAGATAGACTGTGAGCGGTGGTGTGCCCCGCGAGGAAGCATAGGCCATCAGCGGCATGAAGAGGCCGCCGAGCAGCGCATTGGTGATCTCACCCCAGCCTCGTCGCTCGAGCGCGAGCGGCGGCATTGAATAGGCCCATCCTCCCGCCAGACCGATCAGCAAAATGACACCGGCTGCCGGCGGTAACAGGCCACTGGCTACGGCCCACAGGCCGCCGACAACGGTTAATCCACTCACGACCAGCGCCGCCTGTAGGGCCAGTTGACGGCTGGCTAAACCGGCAGCGATGGCTCCGCTGCCGCCCGAAATACCGGTGTGACAGGCCAGCGCATCGGTGTCGGCATCGGCATACTCATCGGCGTAGTGCGCAGCCAGGTTGGCGAGCATCGTGAGGGTTAACCCGGCAGCCTGTTGTTCCCAGGCCAGCGGCGGCTGGTTGTGAGCGGCAATCGCAGTGCCCACGAAGTACGCCAGCGCGCCGCTGGGCAGGATCAACGGTCGACTCATCTGCCAGAGGCCGAGCAGTGTTCGATGCATACTGTGACCGACGGCGGAAATGTTGATGTGAATGTATCCACAGTGCCCTTCACTATTCGGCGATGCTATCCAAGACTGCTGCCAGCTCTGGCGGACGCGGCGGCGAGAAAATGACCGAGAGCGGCGCAACCCAGCTCCAGCGAATAATACCCTGTGTGTCGATCACGAACACGCCGGGTAGCGGTACACCCATGGCCGAACCGACTCCATAGCGATAGAATACTCCCCACTCTGGGTCGCTCAAGATTGGGTACGGCGCGCGCAGCACTTCGGCGACGAAGCTGGTCATCTCGAGGTCAGTGCTGCTGACTACCAGTAAATGGGCATTGCGCTGTGCGAATGCATCATATTGCTCCCGCAACGCATCCAGTTGCGGCGCGCAATGCGGTCAGAAGAAACGATCGCTCACGATCCGGGTAAGATTCAACACTACCGGTCGCCCCCGGAGGGAGCTAAGCGTGATTGTGCGCCCGTATTCCACCCGATCCTCGGGCGGGCCACTGAGAAATTGCGCATAGGGAAGCGTGAAGTCGGGGGCTTCGCTGCCAACCGGCGGCACATTGGATGGGCCGCGCGGTCGAATGAACTCCTGCCGCCATTTGTCGGTCAGGGGGATAATCGGTCGCGCCATAGCACCTCCTTGCGGATAACCCTCTTTAGATACAGTATACCGCATTCTTTGTCAACAACTTTTCCATCTTCTGCAAACCTTTGTTTACCCGGTTTTTACTCTGAGTGAACAACTTACAACCGGCGCTCGCGGTCAAAGATGTTACATTTAATGCATACGTTGACATTTCAAACAATGTTGTTGAAGCGTGCCATGCAAGATGTAGCGCAGGTTGCAGAAGTAGCTCGTATCGGGCCAAATTCGATCATCCAGACCGTGGCTGCCCTTCGTGAACAGTACGGCGCCGAGATGGTGGCGGCGTGGCTGCGTCGCACGGGGCGGGGTCATCTGCTCGAAACGATGCCCGACCATATGCTCGCCGAGAGCGAGTTTGGCGCGATGATCAACGATGTGCGTGAATGGTTGGGCATGGAGGCTGCAATGCGCGCACTCGACCGATCAGGCGAACTGACCGCAGCTTACGTCGCTACCAACCGGGTGCCGGCGCCGATAAGGCTCTTGTTGCCGCGTCTGCCGGTCGGATTGGCGCTACGTCTCTTTCTTCCTGCTATCGCAAAGCACGCCTGGACATTTGCCGGTAGTGGGCAGTTTGGGTACTCCCTGCGACCGCAATGGCAATTAACACTGGCTAACAGTGTCGAGGCGCGCGGCGTTCGCTCTGCTGAGCCGGTCTGTAGTTACTATCGGGCGGCGTTTGAGGGTTTGTTACGACGTGTGGTGAGCGATCGGATTCGGGTACGCGAAGTGACATGCCGGGCAACGGGTGCGCCACGCTGCACATTTGCCGTCACGTTAGCCGGTTGACCGAAGGTTTGTTCGTTCCTGTTTTGCGTTGTTGTAGTTCAGAGTTGGTCGTCAGAAAGGAAGAGAGGCCACGCATGCGGATCATGATGATCCAGCCGAACTACCATGCCGGTGGGGCTGAAATTGCTGGAAACTGGCCGCCGAGCTGGGTTGCCTATATCGGCGGCGCATTGCGCACCGCAGGGTTCAACAACCTGCGCTTCGTCGATGCGATGACGGAGGATCTGCCCAATGAGCAATTGCGGTTGATTCTGCGCCACAATCGGCCTGACGTAGTGATGGCCACGGCGATCACGCCGATGATCTACAAGGCGCAAGAGACATTACAGATCGCGCGCGAAGAATTGCCCAATGCGCGCCTGATCCTTGGCGGCATCCATCCGACCTTTATGTACGGTCAGGTCTTGACCGAAGCGCCCTGGATCGACTATATCGTGCGCGGCGAGGGCGAAGAGATTATTGTTGAGCTGATGCAGGCGATTGAAGCCGGCAGCGACCAGCGCGATCGAGCGAAGATTAAGGGTATTGCCTATCTTGAAGACGGCAAGGTTGTGGCAACCCCTGCCCGCGACCCAATCGCCGATCTCGATAAACTCACCCCGGATTGGAGTCTCTACGACTGGAAGCGGTATATCTACGTTCCGCTTAACGTTCGGGTGGCTGTGCCCAATTTTGCGCGTGGTTGTCCTTTTACCTGCCGCTTCTGCTCGCAGTGGAAGTTCTGGCGCCGCTACCGTGCCCGCAGCCCACAGAAGTTTGTCGATGAGATCGAGACGCTGGTGCGTGATTACAAGGTTGGCTTCTTTATTCTGGCCGACGAAGAGCCAACCATCAACCGCAAGAAGTTTACTGCTCTCTGCGAAGAGTTGATCCGGCGCAAGCTGCCGGTGTATTGGGGGATCAACACGCGCGTGACCGACATTCTGCGCGACGAAGCGCAATTACCGCTCTGGCGCGCCGCCGGTCTGGTGCATATCTCGCTCGGTACCGAGGCCGCGGCGCAGATGAATCTCGATCGCTTCCGCAAGCAGACTACCATCGAGCAGAATAAGCGCGCGATTGAGCTGATCAAGAAGCACGGTATGGTGGCCGAGGCCCAGTTTATCATGGGCATGGAGAACGAGACGCCAGAGACAATCGAAGAGACCTATCGCTACGTGCTCGATTGGAAACCGGATATGGCCAACTGGAATATGTACACGCCGTGGCCATTTGCCGAGCTGTTCGAGGAGTTGGGCGATAAGGTCGAGGTGCGCGACTATGCCAAGTACAACTTCGTGACCCCGATCATGAAGCCGGAGCAGATGGATCGCGAAGATGTGCTCAAGGGTGTGTTGCGCAACTATGCCCGCTTCTATATGCGCAAGGCCTTCCTGGAGTATCCGTTTATCAAGGATCCGTTCAAGCGGCGCTACATGTTGGGCTGTCTGCGCGCCTTTATGAAGACGACGGTTACCCGCCGCTTCTACGACCTGGGTCGGATCCACATGCGTGGCGCTCAGCTTGAGATCGATCTCGGTTTCGATGAGTCGCGTGTGCTGACGCCAGAGCAGATTGCGGCAATGAAGCAACAGAAGATCTTGAACGCCGATACCACATTTGGTGGCGCTGCCCCCGGTATCGATCCCGAAGACATCAAACTTCAGGCAGAAAATCCGCTCAACTTGCCGCTGGAAGTGGCGGTCAACGATCCCAAGACGCCGGCCAATCCGACAGCGCAATAGCGTTTCGCTATAACGCAAGCTTCTCTTGCCCCCACTCTGCCTGCGCGCGAGCGGGGGTGTTTATGTTTGCCCCAGGAGATCGCGCAGATCGGGGAAGGTGCTCGACCGGCGCGGTTGCGTGATCTGCTCGGCGTAGATGCTCAGTTCGCGGATATGATGCAGGATGCGTTGAATCTCTTCTTCGTTGGTGAGATCGCGCAAGTATTCGTTGTAGCGCCGAATCCGCGCCATGACCTGCGCTTTCCGCAAGAGGCGGGCGCACTGTTCGGCTTCATGGCGGTAACGAACATCGTCGGGACGGCGAGTCAGCACGTCGATCAACGCTTTGGCCGCGCCGGTCAGTGGTTCGCCAAGCCTTTCAACCCATTCGGCCAGGCTCTCGGCGTCGGTCGGGCGCAGTTCGAGCGGCGTGGCGAGATACGCGCGCCAGATCGCCTGATGGAGTGGTTCTTCAAGCAGGTCTTCCAGGCCGGCCCCAAACAGTGCGCCCGCTTCGCGCCGCCGCGCATTGTACTCTTCCAGCAGCTTCTCTATCGCCACATTGACGCTCGGGTAGCGCAAGGCCAGCGCTAGCAGGTAGGCTTCAATCTTGCGGCGCCATTCATCGGGCGGCGCGGTGGTAACCTGCGCAGCAACCGGTTCAGGCGGTGGCGGGGCGCCGCCACTACGGCGCGTTCGTTCGTGTCGTCGCGGCGGTTGCAAGCGCGCGCGCAGTAAATCGACGATCAACTCGCTGCGCACGCCGGTAAGCTGTTCGACGCGCGCCACGTAGACGCGCTGTGCCGTGCCGTCAAGTTCACTCAGCAGCGGGATGATGCGCTCAAGCGCCTGCCGCTGTTGGATCGGATCGCGCAGGTCAAGGCCAGCAGTATACGCTTCGAGATAAAAATCCATCACCGGCGCCGCCTGTTCGACCAACTGTTGCCAGAGTCTGGGATCGGTGGCAATCACCTCATCGGGGTCGCGTCCCTCTGGCAGCCGGATTATCCGGATCGTGACATCGTTTTCCAGCCGCACAATGCCTTGCGCAGTCGTTACGATGCGCCCTTCCCCCTCTTCTTCGGCGGTGGAGCGAATGGTTTCGAGGCCGCGCAGGGTTGCCTTCTGGCCGGCAGCATCGGCATCGAGCGCCAGATAGACGGTGTCGGTCAGGCGTTTGAGCTGATTGATATGCGCTTTACTCAGCGCCGTACCCAGGGGGGCGATCACGTTGCGGAAGCCGTGTTGATGCGCGGTGATCACGTCAATATAGCCCTCGACCACGACAGCGCAGTTCCCGGTGCGGATGGCATCGCGGGCTAGATCCAGACCGTACAGGATTTCGCCCTTTTTGAAGAGCGGCGTTTCCGGAGTGTTGAGATATTTCGGCTGCGCATCACCTAACGCTCTCCCGCCAAACCCGATCACCTCGCCGCGCGCGTTGCGAATGGGAAAGATAATCCGGTCGCGAAAACGGTCATATGGCCCGCGCTCGCCGGGGATGGCGAGTCCGGCTGTGATAATGTCTTCGACGCTGTAACCCTTTTTCTCGTGCAGATAATTGAATAGATGGCGCCAGTCGTCGAGGCTATAGCCGAGCTGGAAGGCATCAATCGATTCCTGATTGATCCCACGTTTGGTAACGTAGTCGCGGCCTGGCGCGCCGCGGCTAAGGTTGAGCAAGACGTAGTTGAAGTAGCGAGCTGCGACGCCATTGATCTCAAGCAGACGCGCCCGCCGGGCATCTTCCTGGCGTTGAGCGTCATTTTTCGGTTCCAGCCGAATGCCGGCCCGCTCGGCCAGCAGCTCTAACGCTTCCTTGAAATCAAGCCCCTGCTTGCGCATCACAAAATCGAAGACGGTGCCGGCAGCGTGGCAACCGAAGCAGTAGAAGCTTTGGGTGTCGGGGTAGACGTAAAATGCCGGCGTGCGACTGTTAGGGTGAAACGGGCAGAAGCCGACAAAGCTGCGTCCACTACGCCGCAGACCAACCCCCATCGAGTTGATGAGGTCAACGATATCGATGCTGGCTTTGATCTCGTCGATCACGCTCATAATCTGACCTGATCAACTACCTCTAATAAAGTTATGCGGTGTGTTGCCAGGAGTGATCCGCTGCTTTGCTCCGTTACCCCATCCACATCCGGGGCACAAAAATGCGTTCGAATACTGCTAGTGCATAGCGGTCAGTCATGCCGGCGATATAGTCAACTGCTGCCTGCTCGATCGGTTCGCCGCGCCGCTCGACGATTGCCATCAGATCACGTGGAATCGCTTCAGGGTGGCGGATGAAATGGTTGTAGAGCGTTTCAATGATGAAACGTACCTTCTCATCCTCTGCCTTGACTGCCGGTCGGTGGTACACCGTCTGGAAGAGGAAATCTCGCAGTTTGTTGGTGGCAGACAGGATTGTCGGACTCATTGCGAGGTGAGGCGGATCAGGTGGGGTGCCTTCACCGGTTGCCCACCAGTTATTGTAAATGAGATCGCTGACCATTGTAGATAGTCGTTTACTGTGGGTATCGCCGAGCAGCTCAATACAGTCTGCCGGTAAATCTTCCGGTCGGAGGATGCCGGCGCGAATGGCATCATCGATGTCGTGGTTGATATAAGCGATACTGTCGCACAATTTAATGATTTGACCTTCAAGAGTGCTGGCGATGCCCCAGGCTTTGGCGCTAATGTCACGCCGGCCCTTCGAATGCAAGTGAATGCCTTCGCGCACAGCGTAGGTAAGATTGAGACCTTCGCCGCCCTGTTCGAGCACTTCAACGATTCGACGCGATTGCTCGTTGTGGCGGAAGTGTCCGGGGCAGATTCGGCTGAGCGCAGTTTCGCCGGCGTGACCAAAGGGAGCATGGCCGATGTCATGACCAAGGCCGATGGCCTCGGTGAGATCTTCGTTTAGCCGCAGGGCGCGGGCGACGGTGCGCGCAACCTGAGTCACTTCGAGGGTGTGAGTCAGGCGGGTTCGATAGTGATCACCTAGCGGAGCAATGAAGACTTGCGTTTTGTGTTTCAGGCGGCGAAACGGTTTCGAGTGCAGAATACGATCGCGGTCGCGCTGGTAGGCAGTGCGAATCGGGCACGGAGGTTCGGGTCGGTCGCGCACAGCGTCGGCACTTTTAGCGGCAAAGGGCGAGAGAGTCTGCACTTCGAGCGCTTCCCGCATTTCACGCACTGAGGGCCGGTTCATGGCAACTCCATGGCTGGTGGTAGGTTTCGACCATCTGGCGTATGTTACTGTAGCACATGTTACCCGTCTCTGCCGGATTTTTCTCCCTGAGCCGCGCGCAATGCGGTTGAAGAGATGTCACAGCGAAAGAGGTGTTCGGGAATGGCGGTGAAGAGTTGTTCGTAACCAGTCGGCAGATGCAGATCCGCGAGCGTGTGAAACTGGCCGTCGGTCTGTCGACCGGCGACAAAAAAGCGGCAATTGGCAGCGGCAATCGCTGCGAAGGCGGCAGCCATTGCTTCAGCGCTACCGTAGTAGCGTGGCGTGACCAGCCGCAAGGCGGTGTCGTAGCCTAACACAAAAGCGCGGCCCGGATAGAGCCGCGCCTTCTGCACGAAGAGGGGGGCAGCGGATAAGATGACGTGATGGCGATGGCGGAATTGCGCTACCCGGCGCTCGATTTCGGCCAGCGATAGCTCGCCTTTGTCAGCATTGCGCACCGTCAGCTCGAAATGCACCGGCTGTCCGGTCATCACCACGACCGCCTGCTGCATACCCAGATGGCCCTTGTGCAGCGGATTGAAGCTACCTGGCAGAATCGCGCCCGGCGGTGGATCGTCAATCCGGATGGATCCATCTGGCGCGACCGTCAACGAACCGATCCGTCCACTCAAGAGATCGACCAGTTCGGAAGGCTGAATCATGACTCTGTCTCCACGTATTCTTCGACGCGCAGAGAGACAATGCGTGATGCGCCATCGTCACCCATACTTACGCCGTACAACGTGTCGGCTACCTCAATCGTACCACGGTTGTGCGTGATCACGATAAACTGGGTCCGGTCGGTGAGGCGGCGCAACATCTCGCGGAAGCGGCCAATGTTGCTCTCATCAAGCGCGGCATCCGTCTCATCCAGAATGCAGAACGGACTGGGATTCACCTTCAGTATTGCGAACAACAACGCCACAGCGGTGAGCGTGCGTTCCCCGCCTGAGAGCAGAGCGATGTTCTGCGGACGTTTGCCGGGCGGGCGGGCGATGATTTCGACCCCCGGCATCGAGTTTTTGCCGTTCCTGTCTTCGCTGTCGCCATCGGTTTCAACCAGTTCAAGCCGGGCATTGCCGCCGCCAAACAGCTCCTGAAAGGTGGCGCTAAATTCGGCGGCGACGGCCTGAAAAGTCTGCTGGAAGCGGTCGTTCATCGCGCTATCAAGCTCATCGATCAGATGGTGGAGGGTCGCGCTGGCAGCGCGCAGATCACTCGCCTGATTGGTAAGGAAGGCATGCCGATTGGCGGCTTCTTCGTACTCTTCCAGCGCCAGTGGGTTGATTGCGCCGAGGCGAGCGATGCGGGCGCGCAGCGCTTCAATGGCTGCTGGCAGTTCTGCCAGTGGTGGGCTATCGCCGGCAGGTGGCGTTGCGGTGACATCTACCCCATCGGCGACGGCCCGCTCAAAGAGCGTCTCCAGCCGGTCGGTGGCGCGTTGGGCTTCGCGAGCAAGGCGGCTATATTCGGCTTCGGCTGCCAGTAGATCGGCGGTAGCCTGCGACTCAGCCGCTTCCAGTTGCGCCAATTCGCTCTCGGCTGCGCGCAATTCTGCTTCGATCGGCTCGATCTGCACGCGCAGGTTGTTCAATTCGGACAACACCTCTTGTTGACGGGCCAGCGCTGTGGTGTAGGCCGCTTCACGCTGAGCGCGGTCAACGCGCAGACGTTCCAGCGTGGTTTCCAATTCGCGTTGTCGGTGGGCAAGGCTGGCCAGCGTTCGCTCATGACCGGCACGTAGATCGGTAAGCATTCGTTGCTGACTTTCAGCAGCAGCCATGGTTGCGCGCAGATTGGTCAGGCGTTCCTGAATGGCGCGGTCGGCATGGGCTTGCTGCTCTTGCTGTTCACGCAAGGCAGCGAGCGCCGACTCGGCAGCGGCGCGTTCATCACGCAACTGAGCCTGACGGGTGTGCAACGCTGCCATCTGCTCGTCAAGCGCGCGCAGTTCTTGCTCTAGCCGCTCTTGCTGAGTGACCACCCATTGCTGCTCTTGTTCGACCTGGCGGGCGCGACGTTGGGCCTGTTCCAGCGCGTTGCGGGCTGTCTCGCGTCGCCGCTGCGCTTCCCGCTCGGCCTGTTCGGCGCTGCGCAGGCGTGTCGTGGCCGCCTGTATCTCACTGTCGATGGTGGCTCGCTTCTGGTCAATGGCGGCCAGGGCAGCGCGCGCTGTGGCTACCTGTTCGGGTAACTCGCGTAGTTCGCGCTCGCGGCGTAACGCACCGCTTTCGCGCGTTGGCGCGCCACCGGTTACGGCGCCACCGCTGTGCACCTGCTCACCCGCCAGTGTCACAATCGTCCAGCCTGACGGCAGGTGACGCAACTCGGCGCGAGCCGCAGCGAGATCGGCTACGACTAGCACACGGCCAAGCAACTGTTCGACAACTACGGCATAGCGCGGATCGTACTCGATCAAGTCGGCAGCCACGCCGATCACCTGCGCCGAAAAGGCAGGACGGCGCGACTCGCCCGGTCGGCGCAGGGTATCGAGCGGCAAAAATGTGGCCCGACCAACCCCAGAACGACGCAGCTCGGCAATCGCATCTTCGGCATCTCGCCACTGTTCAACCACGATATGCTGCAATCGCGCGCCGAGCGCCACTTCAATCGCCGTTTCCAGCTCGGCTGGCACACGGATGAGTTGCTGGACGAGCATAAATCCGGCGCGACCGTTGCGTTCTGCCCATTCGAGCGCAGCTTTCACGCCGGCAAAAGCGCCGGTGTGAGAACGAGCGAGCCGACTAAGCGCTTCCAGGCGAGCTTCGCGCTCTGCCAGCGTATGGCGACAGGCGGCGCGCTCTTCGTCGGCAGCGGCGCGCGCAGCTCGTAGCCGGTCAAGTTCCTGGCGGGCGGCGCGCGTTGCCGCGCTCAGCGTTTGATACTCCTGTTCGGCGGTAGCGAGCGCTGCCTGCGCTTCGGCCAGCGCCGCTTGCGCGCCGGCAGTTGTACTGGCAGCCTGGGCCAGCGTCTCCGCCAGTCGTTCGATCTCGGTGCGCAAGCGGGTTTGCTGAGCCACAATCTGTTCAGCCCGACTCGTCGTGGCAGCTTCGGCGCGAGCAGCCTGTAACGCTCGCTCTTGTGCCGTCCGTAGATCGGCGGCTAACCCGGCGCGACGCTGTTCATCAGCATGCCGTTCGCGTTCAGCCTGAGCCAGATCGTGCTGCAACGCGGCGACTTCCCGGGCAAGGCGTGCCAGTTCGTCGGCCACGCGATCGCGCTCTTGTTCTGCCGCGCGCTGCTGCTCGGCCAGCGCAGTCATTTGCCGTTCCAGCTCGTCAATTTGCCGCGCAGCCGCTGCCAGCCGCTCGCGCTCGACCGCCAGATCGCGCTGCAACGTCTCAGCCTGATGGTGAAGCGTTGCAGCTTGATGATGAAACTCACCCAAAGCCTCACGCCGGGCGCGCAATGCATTGCGGCTTGCCTGCACGGCAGCAGCCAGCGCCGCCTGATTCGCCCGTCGGCGAGCCAGTTCATCATCGGCCTGCTGCGCCTGGATTTGCGCCTGCTGGGCTTGCTCCTCGGCTTCGCGCCACTGGGCGAAATGCCAGTGAGCCAGCAGCGTCTGCAATTCGGCCTGCCACTCGCGGTATTGACGGGTCTGTCCGGCTTGTCGGCGCAGCGCGCGCAGGCGCGGTTCGAGTTCGGCCAGCAGATCGGCTACCCGTTGCAGATTGGCCTCGCTCTCGCGCAGTCGCCGCAGCGCTTCTGCTTTCCGCAACGCAAAACCGCCAATCTCAGCCGCGTCTTCAAACAACCGCCGACGCTCGGCAGGGCGCAAGGTCAAGGCGGCATCAACCAATCCTTGATTGATGATCGTATACGACCCGCCGAGCGGTTCGACCGCAGCCAGCACATCACGCAACCGCACCCGCGCGCGATTGATAGAGTACTCATGCTCGCCTGAGCGCGTGACCCGCCGCGTAATCGTTACCTCATCGAAATCGAGCGGGATCAGGCGATCACTATTGTCAATCGTCAGCGCCACCTCGGCCAGGCCTGCCGGTGGTCGCCGACCGCCGCCGGCAAACAGGAGTTCGCTGGCCTGCTTGCACCGGAGTGTGGTCAGACTTTGCTCGCCGAGCACCCAGCGCACAGCGTCGGCCAGATTCGATTTGCCGCTACCGTTGGGGCCAACCACGGCGGTAATGCCTGGTTGAAACTCGAAGACGGTGCGTGAGGCAAACGTCTTAAAGCCCTGAATTTCCAGCCGTTTCAGATACATTCAACAACCACAATCGATACCGCGCCGCGCAAAGACCCCGGAGCGCAGCGCACTGAAATGATATTGTAGCGCAGAAATAGTGAGGAGCTGACATCCCATCTGGCGCGCGAGCTGATGTGAGGCAATCTGCTTTCATCAAACAAAACGCGCATCACCGCAAAACTTGCGGAAGATGCGATGATTGACAACCATCCCGGCGCCATTGTATCTGTGAGCGCGAATGGAAGGCGGCTGGCGGAATCCTGCGCGTCACTCGATTGATCGCTGTCGGGATGGATCAAGACAATTCACCGAGATTGTGTCGATTGAGCAATGAAGCAGATAGGGTAAGACAGGTAGCGCTCTGGTTGGCGTTGATCGCAACACTGTTGTAGCATAAATCCTGGTGAAAATGAGCACGTTCCTTAGGCAATCGGCGGGAACTATGAGCAATACTGATGAATGCCGGCAATATATGCCTGCGCAGGTCAAACTGGATTGTTTTAATCAACGCTGTACTCTGTCCTGTGGTTTAACGGTTGAGCACGCGCGGAAGGCAATGGAGGATTTCATTGAATTTCTCGGTTTCATCAATCAACAACTCTGCTCAAAAGGAATTCCGTCATTTGAAAGCCTGCTGATACCCGCTACCTTTAGCGGTATCGTGGGTGAGTATATCGCCATGAGAGTTCCTGAATATTCTGACTCTCTGGTCAAAAACCGTTACCATAATGGTCATCCGGATCTTATTCCCAAAGGAAAATTTGATGGTGATGCAGTGCAGCATGGGTCAGAAGGAATTGAGGTGAAAGCTTCAAGGTATGCTAGGGGATGGCAAGGACACAACCCGGAATCGAGCTGGCTCATGGTGTTTCACGTTGATAGTCATTCTTCAAATAGTATCGCCAGCGGCATACCGTTCAGTCCCTTCCGTTGCAAAGGTGTGTACGCAGCCAGACTCGATCAGAGTGATTGGGCGTTTGCCGGACGTTCAGAGACAAGCCGTCGCACCATTTACTGCCAGCGTGACTCGGAGCGGTCGCCAGAAAATGCTGGACAACTGGATGTACCAGGATTTACAGCAGCCGAAGCGATAGCAGGTTTTCTTTCACGTCGAGCGCAGACAAAACCGGGATAGCCTGTGCACTCAGATCGTAATATGGTCGATGACGCTCAATTCCCAGAGCAGCGTAACCAACTGCTTCGGCTGCGGCAAGGGTAGAACCGGAACCCATAAACGGATCAAGCACAACCCCCTTACCAAGCGGTAATGCGGCATACACGATCTGGCGGAGGAACGATTGTGGTTTGAGGCTCGGGTGATCGGCGATGGCGCGTTCCCGCTGTGGCGCTCGCTCGCTTGCGATGACATCTTCAAAGGGATTACCATCTGGTTTTCGCCGCAAACCACCGGTCTGAAACTGTCTCAGGCATTCACTGACTGTCATCCCATCTGGAAGCGGCTTGCGAAACATACCCCATGGCTCATAACACCCACGAGGCAGCGAGCAGACATCAGGGAACTCATCTTCGGCATTCTTTGGTCGATCACCACCGCGCAGCGTGCGCACTAATCGCGCGACCTGACCGCGAAACTCGAGACCTGCCTGAGCGATGGCAGCGAAGACAACCGGAGAAAGGAATACATTTGATGCAAGAAAAACGCGCGCTCCTGGACGCAACACGCGCATTGCCAGTGTTGCCCATTCGAAAAAAAAGTCGTAGATTCGCTCTCGCTCTTTTGGTGTCAGTGCCGTGAACCGGGGAACCGGCGATCGGGTGTGACCGTCAAACGACGGTGGAATGCGCCAGATCCCTCCTTTCTGGCGCGAACGCTTTGCTAACTGTTCACTATCATATTCCTTAACACCATAGGGTGGGTCGGTAACGATGGCGTGAATGCTTTCCGCTGGCGCGACGCGCATCCATGAAAAGCAATCACCGTAGAGAGCAATTGATGCAGTAAACGCTTGAAATTCGTAGTTGAGAGTGTAAGAATTTTTGAGATGTTCAATATCCATATTTGTCTCTTTGGAATGGAAAGTTGTGTTCATTGAGCTGTTGAGCTAATTTCATGCGCGCATCATTGTAGCTTTTCTTCAGTGACATTCACGAGTACATGGAAAGTTCGAGAAATTCAACGTGATAATTGGGTGAGAAAAATTGATGATAGAATGGTACACTTCAAATATTTTTTTGCTTCTCATCGATCCAGTGTGATCGATACTGGGGTGACTTTTTCCATCGATTGTTTCTACTCAGGCTGTCTGAATAGTACAATAGTTCTGATTTTTGTCAAATTCAAGTACGACTGTACATGAAATCCGCGCAAAAAATTCTCTGACAGCCAGACCGTTGGGTCGAGCTGACGCAACCGATGGATCGACTGCTCAACCAGAGCGCCATCGGCTGGCACGTGGGTGCTCGCATCCACTGGTCGCGTATTGGCGAGATCGTTTCCTCCGCCAGCTTGTTCCCCGGGGCAGTGAAGTGATATACCTGCCTGGGAAGCCAAAGGCCACAGTTGCGCTTGCTGTTGACGATATACCGTCTGATAGCAGCGAACAGCAAACGGGTGTGAGATCGATATTTGCCACCGGCGTCTGCCGCTTTGGGAAACGGCTTGATCGGCCTTTTATGAACAGCTATAATACGGACAGCGCAAAAGTACCGTCTGTCGTCTATCATGGGCGGCTGGCTTGTCAATCTTTTCAACTCATCCTGCGGGTAACAACTCTTCCCCGCACCAAGGCGCGGCGCTGGACAGTACCGGTCGCGCGGAATGGCAATCACGGCTCATGCGAGAGCGAGTCTATCGCAGCGAAGCAGTCATCCTTCGTCGAAGCGATTTTGCTGAAGCCGACCGGCTGTTGTTGATTGCAACACCTGCTGGCAAGCGGCGTGTTATCGCGAAAGGTGCGCGCAAGATGAAAAGCCGGCTTGCCGGCCATATCGAACTTTTTACCCATGCCCAAATGATGCTTGCCGTTGGGCGGCAGCTTGATATTGTTACTCAGAGCCAGATTGTGAATACATTTCCCGCCCTCCGCGCTGATCTGACCCGACTCGGGTGTGGTTACTATGTTGCTGAGTTGTACGATCGGCTTACCGTTGAGGCCGAAGAAAATCCGCCCCTTTTTCGTTTACTGGTTGAGGCTTTATCGTCGCTCGATCGCAGCCCCTTGCCAGAACTGACATTGCGCAGCTTCGAGTTGCATCTCCTCCATCTGCTCGGTTATCGTCCTCAACTTCACCGATGTGTCGTGTGCGACGAGTTGCTCACGCCTGCTGCTGATCGGTATAGTCCTGCACTTGGCGGTGTGCTTTGCCCTCGTGATCGGGTCGCCGATCCATCAGCGTTACCGATGAGTGAAGCAACGTTCCGCCTGTTGCGTTATTTACAAGCGCAACCGGTAGCGGCCAGTGAGTCGTTGCGCATCGCGCTGGCTACTCGCCAGGAAGCGGCAGCTTTGCTACGCGCCAGTTTGCGCCATTTGCTCGAACGCGATCTTAAATCGGCTGAGTTTCTCGATCGTCTGTTATCGTCTCAGTTTGCAATGATGACAACTCAATTGCCTACCGCAGAGGAGGGCGGGCCATGAGTTACGTTGAAAGCCTGCTTGGGCGGGGCGAGCAAATTCTGTACGTTGCCCGCCAACACATTTTTGTCCTGATTGTTAACATTCTGGCCGAGTTGGGACTGATTGCCGTATTGATTGCCGCCGGTGTCATCTCGAATCTGGCATTTCGGAACAATCCCACTGCTATGATTGGCGGAATCAGCATCAGTAATCTCATTTTGCTGATCTGTGTTGTGATCAGCATCATGGTGCTGATTAGCGGATTTCTCGATTTTCTACGCTGGAATTCAGAACAGATCGTGATTACCGACCGGCGGGTATTGCAGGTGCGTGGCGTGTTTAATAAGCGTGTGATCGATTCGTCGCTGGAAAAGATCAATGACATTGAGCTGCGCCAGAGTATTTTGGGGCGTATCTTCAATTTTGGCACGATTGAGATATTGACCGCTTCTGGGAGTGAAGGGGCAAATGTGATGGATCGCATCGAGGCGCCGCTTGAGTTCAAGCGCGTTTTGCTCGAAGCGAAGCACAATCTTGACCGCGGTTATGGCTATCTTGATACCGATAGCTACATGCCCGGTCGGCCTGTCGGTGGCGCGCTCGATATTCAACGCACCCTGGAAGAGCTGGCGCGCCTGCGCGACCGCGGGATTTTATCGCCTGAAGAGTTCGAGGCGAAAAAACGCGATCTGCTTAGCCGGATTTAGTCGTGTGACCGCGATCCGGCGGAATGCCGATAACCGTTACAGGAGTTTCCTTGCAGGTAAGATGGGTGACAAATGTATAACGACATCGAACAAGCGCGCGCAGCCATCGCGCCGCGATTGCGTCACACGCCGCGAGTGGGGCTGATCCTCGGTTCTGGCCTCGGCGCGCTGGCTGATGAAATGGATGACGCGGTCGTCATTCCCTACCGTGACATTCCCGGTTTTCACGAACCGAAAGTGGTCGGTCATCGCGGCGAGCTAGCCGTCGGTCTGCTGGCCGGGCAACTGGTGGCGGTCATGCGCGGTCGCTTCCATTTCTACGAAGGCTATAGCATGCAGGAAGTGACTTTTCCGGTGCGGGTGCTGCGCGCGCTGGGTTGCGATACCCTGATCGTTACCAATGCTGCCGGTGGTTTGCGCGCCGACTGGCAGGTTGGCGATATTATGCGGATCAGCGATCAGATTTTCTTGCCGGGTATGGCCGGTCACCATCCATTGCGTGGCCCAAATGACGAGCGGCTGGGGCCGCGTTTTCCGGCAATGGTGGGCGTGTTTGAGAATGAGCTGGTGTCGCTGACGCGCGCTGTTGCCTCAGATCTGGGCATTACCTTGCGCGAAGGGGTCTACTGCATGCTGAGTGGCCCTCATTTCGAGAGCGCCGCCGAGATTCGAATGGTGCGGATGTTAGGAGCCGATGCAGTAGGTATGTCAACTGCGCCGGAAATTGTCGTTGCCGTGCATAGTGGCATGCGCGTGCTGGGTTTTTCGTTAATCACCAATCTCGCGCTGCCCGATGGTCCGCCAGCGAATCATGAAGAGGTGATTGCCGCTGGCGAAGCGGCGAAACCGCGTTTTGCTGCGTTGCTGCGCGGGATACTGGCGCGCATGTGAAACTTGCGGCGCGACGTAGACCTTTATTGCGCACGGTAGTATTGGTCAAGATGATCCGTGGCTCGCGTTCACTTTGGTCAGGTCGCCTGCCTCTAACCCTGTGCCGTATGTAGACAGGAGCTGCTATGCGTGCCCTAACTCCGCTGAGCGAAGTGTCGGCAATCGATGACGCCACTCGCGCCGTTTTGGCTGAATACTGGATCACAAGCGTCGAAGAGCTGGTGGCAACGGCGCGCTCAAGCAATGCTGGTCTGGGGAACGGTTTGGCTGCGCTGGCGCAGGTGTTGGGGCGCGGCGAAGATGATGTCCGGGCGATGGTAATGGCGGCGCTTGAAGTTGTGCCTGATGCCAGCTCGTTTAGCGTTGATGTGGCGATGGAACCGGTCGGCACCGGCGCGATTTTCGACGATCTGCCCGAAGTAGACGCCACCGCGTTCAGTCCGCCGGTTGGCTTGCCCTCTGAAGTCTTGCCACCGCTGGCTCTGCCACCGCCGATCAGTCAGGGGCCGCGCAATACCTGTGTTGCGTTTACCATCGCCGCAATGGTACAGGCGCTTAGTCGCGATCCGACCGATCTCTCCGAGCAGTTTATCTACTGGATCAGTAAAGACCGTGATCGCATCCCCGGTGATGTCGGTACTAACCCGCTGATCGCGTTACGAGCTGTCGCCGAACTGGGTGTCTGTCGTGAAGAGACGTGGCCGTACCGGCCTGAACCGGTTGATCAGCTCAATCCTGGCCACGAGCGGCCCAGTGATGCGGCCTTTCGCGAAGCCAGACAGCGCCGGATCAGTGGTGTTGAGCAATTGCCGGCGCGCGATGTGAATCAGATTAAGGCTGCCCTGGCTGCCGGTCGGCCCGTTCTGATCGGTTTGATGATCGGCGAGCATTGGACGAGTAGTGGCCAGGTGCGCCGGATCGGGCGTGTGCGGCGCGCCTTGCCCGGCGAGCAAAAATTGGGTGGCCACGCAATGTGTGCGCTCGGCTATCGTGACGATCCGACCGCGCCCGGCGGTGGCTATTTCATCGTCCGCAACTCGTGGGGCAGCGACTGGGCGAACGAAAATCCTGACGGGCCTGGCTACTGCCATGTGCCGTACCAACTGATCTTCGACGAAGGACTGGCGGCACTGGTGGCGACCGGTGTGATTATTGAGCGGCCCGCAGAAGCAACTCCCACAATGGGAGCGTCGGCAACAAGCGATTTGGCCGCTATTCTGACCGAGGCGCAGGCGATCCGCGCTCGTCTCGATGCGCTGATCGCGCGGATCAGCGCATTGGCGGGCAATCAACCGGTAGCAGCGGAACCGGCTATCGCGCCACCATCGCCGCCGGCACCGCCGCCGCCGGTTGTTGCCGGCTATAGCGGCCCCCTGATCCTCATTGCCGAAGCGCAGAATCCTGATGAACTCTATCCGAATGGAATCGATGGTCGGCGTGGCGAACCGTTGCTGCGTATCGATTCCAGAACAGCCAGCGAACTTGCCCGGCGCAGCGAAGACTCTAAAGAGTTGCAGACGTTGCATAAAACCCGCAATGAGGCCGAGGAAAAGCACTTTGGCGTCGTTGCCGATGTCGATCAAGAGGATCTGTCGCAGGCACGCTGGGCAGTAGTGGTGAGCGCAACCGATGATGCGGCTATCATCAAGGCATTGTGGCCGCTCATTGAGCATCGCGCTCAACAGCAAGGAATCTCGTTGCCGGCAGTCTCATTCCGTGATGGCGAGACCTGCGCCGAATGGGCTGGACGCTACGCCGATCTCAAACAGCCATGGGAACTGCGCGCGCCGGTGCTGGTGCATCGCCCAAACGAACGAGTTAATGGCTGGCTGGCGCGTCACGGCACGATGGTTGGCCCGGTCAAGCCCAGTCAGGGTGTTCCCTTTTACCTGTTGATTGCGGCTCGTCCCGGCCCGCTGACTCCAGGCGATCAAGCTTTTATCAGCTTTAACTTCCAGTACGAACTTGACATCTTCTGGGGCGTAGGCCGCGTCTGCTTTACCGATGAGCAAGGCCGTCACCGCTATACCGATTACACCACTTACGCGCAACGATTGGTTGATTACGAGCGACGGCAACCCGATGCGATCCGTCTGCGGCGCGAAATCGTCTACTTTGGCACCCGCCACGATCTTGATAAGTCTACCGAGCGGAGCGCGCTGGAACTGGTGACGCCACTTGCTCAGTGGCACGATCGCGGTTTGCCACAACAGCGCGGCTTTGCCAAACGGCTATTGCTGGCAAAAGATGCCACGCGCAGCAATCTCGAACGCTCCTTGCAGGATAGTAACCTGCCACCGGCTATCTTCTTTAGCGCTACGCACGGTCTGGGTTTGCCGGCGGCTGACCGCGACTTGATCCATCACCAGGGAGCGCTGGTGACGCAGGATTGGACAGGTTTTGGCGGAATCAAGCGCGAGCACTGGTTTGCCGCCGAGGATTTGACCTCCAGCCTCTCGCTAGAGGGTATGGTTGCGCTACTGTTTGCCTGCTATGGCGCCGGCTGTCCGCAGCAAGACGAATTTATCTTCGATCCGGATAAAGGTCGTCCGATCATTGCGCCCTTCACCTTCGTTGCCCGGCTGCCCCAACAGATGCTGCTGCGCGGTGCGCTCGGTGTCGTCGGTCATGTCGAGCGTGCCTGGACGTACAGCTTCGGCATAGATAGCGCGCGCAGTCAGACGCAAGGCTTTGAAGATGTGATTGGACGGTTGGTTGTTGGTAAACGGCTCGGCAGCGCAACTGACCAGTTCAACATTATTCAGGCGGCGCGTTCGATGACTCTGGCCGAAGAGCTGGAAAACATCAAATTCGGGAAACAACCTGATCCGCGTGAGTTGTCAACCTTGTGGATGGCGCGCAACGATGCGCGTAACTATATGCTATTGGGCGATCCGGCGGCGCGCCTGGCGATTGCCTGATAGCGCCGCCGGAGCAGTGGCAACTCGTCCCGATTGAGGGATCGGGCAGAGAGCAGGCCGATTTAGATCACAAAACCAGCTCTCGCAATGCTTCTACCGATCGGGCAAGTGCCAGCGGCGCCGCCAGATAGAGATCCTGATACGCGCCGTAGCCATAGGTTACGGCGATGCACGGCATTCGATGTGACCGCGCGCCGCTGATGTCGTAAATTGTATCCCCTACCATCACCGTCCAGGGGCGATCAGCGCCAAGCTGTGGCAGCAACGTGGCAATCACCATCGCTTTATTGCCGTCACGGTCGTCCGGATCGACTGCGGCAATCGCCTCGAAGAAGGATTGCAGGCCAAAATGGGCCAGAATGCGCTCGGTCGGCGGACGAATTTTCGATGTCGCGACAAACAGCCGGATACCGGCTGCTTGCAAGTCACGCAAGAGTTCGGGGATGCCGGGAAAGACCGTATTCTCAAACATCCCTATCTCCCAGTAGCGCTGGCGATAATGAGCCACCGCCTGATCGGCCAGCGCCGGATCGCCGAGCACCCGCTCAAACGAGGCGTGTAATGGCGGCCCAATCCAATCGCGTAGTTCGGCGTCGCTCAATGGCGGGTGTCCGATCTGCGCCAAAGCGTAATTGACGCTGCGGGCAATTCCGGTAAATGGTTCGGTCAGAGTGCCATCAAGATCGAACAGGATGGCGCGGAAACGAAGCTGTTTGTTCATGCCGGATAGTATACCGCAGGAATAATGACCGGTCTGCGCGGTTAAACAGTGTTATAATGAAGGTATCTGGAACACTGGACAAAAACCATGCAGATAAAGATTGCCGGGAATGTCGTCACCTGTTTCCACCAGATAGTATTCCAATCACCGTATCGTCAACGGAGCAATGCCTGTCTTTTTCTTCAGGCACGAGTGTCTGACTGCACGATAGTGCTTCGCCAGCCGTTCACCATAGAAAGGCCCTCGCATGTTCAATTCAATGGCTGATGTGCGTGAGTTATTGGGGCGACAGAATTACATCGCCTCTGATGAGATCAGCACCGCGATTTTTCTGGCCGAGCGGCTAGGTAAGCCGTTGCTGGCTGAAGGCCCGGCTGGTGTCGGTAAAACTGAACTGGCAAAAGCATGGGCAGCAGCGCAGGGACGCGAATTGATCCGACTTCAGTGCTATGAAGGCCTTGATGAGACGAAAGCGCTCTACGAGTGGGAGTACGCCAAGCAGTTGCTCTACACCCAGTTGCTGCGTGACAAGTTGTCGGATCTGCTCGGCGATGCGCAAAGTTTGCGCGAAGCGGCTGACCGGCTTGCCTCGCAAGAAGATGTCTTCTTCTCTGAGCGGTTCCTGCTCCCCCGTCCCCTCTTGCGCGCCATTACCAGCGATCGACCGGTAGTGCTGCTGATCGACGAGATCGATCGCGCCGACGCCGAGTTTGAGGCGTTTTTGCTTGAGGTGTTGAGCGATTTTCAGGTTTCGGTGCCCGAGTTAGGGACATTGAAAGCCAAACACATCCCGACTGTGATCCTCACCTCAAACAATACCCGTGAACTGAGCGAGGCCCTCAAGCGGCGTTGCCTGTACATCCATATCGATTATCCCGATCTGGAAGCTGAGCTGCGTGTTGTTCAGTTGAAAGTGCCAGGCCTGGCGCCGAAACTGGCCCGTGAAGCAGTGGCGCTCGTTCAGCGTCTGCGCGCGCTTGATCTCAAGAAGCATCCAAGTGTGTCTGAGACGCTTGACTGGGCGCGCGCGCTGGTGGAATTGAACGCCCGTCAGCTTGATAAGGCAACTCTCGATACCACGCTCAATGTGCTGTTGAAGTATGAGAGCGATTTGCAACGGGCGCGGCGGTTGTTGCAACAGGGTGATCGACCAGATCGACCAGACCGACCAGATCGTCCTGATCGACCGCGGGGTGGCTATCGAGGGAGCGATTGGACAAATAACTAGCGGAGTCGCCATGGATCGACGTATTGCTGAGTTCATTGCCGGGCTGCGCGCTGCTGGTGTGCGGATCAGTGTTGCCGAGTCGGCAGATGCGATGCGCGCTATTGAGCAGGCCGGGATTGCTGACCGGGATATTTTTCGTCTTGCCCTTCAGACTGCTCTGATCAAAGAGCGTCAGGATCAGGCTGTCTTCAACGAACTCTTCCCGCTTTACTTCGGCAAAGATGCGCCACCAGCGATGCAGCAAGCCGGTGGCGGGCAGCTTTCACCTGAAGAACAGCGACAATTGCTCCAGCAGCTACAGCGGATGCTGGCCAATATGCCTCCTGGCCCGCTTGGTCAGCTCTTCCAGAGCATGGTTAGCGGTCAGCCTCTGAGCAATCAGCAGATCCGCGCGATGCTGAGTCAAATCTCACCGCCGCATCTGACCAATCCTCGCTACCGTGATTGGATGGCGCGCCAGGCAATGCGTGAATTGCAGATGAACCGTCTGCAACAGATGTTGCGCCAACTACTTGAACAGTTGCGTGCCCAGGGGATGCGGGAAGAAGCCTTACGCGCTATCGAACAGGCTGCTCGCGAGAATCTGGCTGCGCTCGAACAACAAATCGGTCAGCAGGTAGCGCAGCAGATGCAAGAGCAGGCCCAAGGACAGGGGCCGCGTCAGGGTCAGGGTCGACCGGGTGAACGCGAATTGCTCGACATGCCGCTCGAACGGATTGATGAGAGCCTGTTGCCTGAAATGCGCGCCCTGGTGCGCAAACTGGCTGCGCGCCTGCGCACCCGGCTGGCCTTGCGTCAGCGTCGCGGCAAGACCGGCACCCTCGACGCAAAGGCAACTATTCGCACCAATCAGCGTTTTGGCGGCGTGCCGATGCTTGTTCGCCATCGCAAACGCCATCTCAAACCGAAACTGCTTATCCTCTGCGATCGCAGTGTCAGCACGCAGCAGGTGATGTCGTGCATGTTGCTAATGATCTACGCTCTGCACGATCAGGTTAGCCGCACGCGCTCATTTGCTTTCATTGACCGTCTCTACGACATGTCGCACTACTTCGCCGAGTCGCGTCCTGAGCAGGCTATTGCTCAAGTATTGACCGAGATTCGACCGACCCGCAGTTACAGCACCGACCTCGGCAACGCACTGGCTGAGTTTTGCCGCGATCAGCTCCATCTGGTTGACCGACGCACCACTGTCATTGTGCTCGGAGATGCGCGGAACAATGACAACGATCCCAATTTGCCAGCGTTCGAGCAGATTCGTCGCCGGGCGCGCCGGATCGTCTGGTTTGCCACCGAAGAGCGGTGGAAGTGGGGTGTTTACGATCCTGGTTCGCTGAGTAGCGATATTTATAAATATGCGCCGATGTGTGATGCGATGCACGAGGTGACGACGCTGCGCCAGTTAGCTACAGCTATTGATCGGTTGTTCTTGCACCCGTAGCAATGAAACGGCTACTACGCGGTCAATCATCGAATCCGGCGCGAAGTCGCTCATGTCTGCGCCGATTGACAGCGTTGTGTCACGCTGGCATTGTGGTAGCGCAGATTCCTGGAGTTGCAGAGAGGTAGTGCCCATGCGGGTCATCATTCGCGAAATATTGAACGTTGGCGGTTTCTTCGCCGGTGAAACGGTTACACTGGCAGCGCAGCTCTGGCCGGATGGTGGCCCAGAGCAGATAATTACCATTGACGATGCTGCCCTGGTTAACGTGACGGCGCGACATCTGCTGACGCCGGGAATGGTGTTGGATCTCACCCTGGCCGGCGATCGCGTTGAGCGGGCGTTGTTGCTGGGCGCTCCTGATCACGCCTCATTGCGCGCAGCCTGGCGTCAACCTTCGCTTGAGTTGCTGTCGGCGCCACGGGTACTCAGTTTCCGTTGCCCTGCCTGCCGGGTCTGGGCTGTGGCGGTTGGCGATCCACCGGTTTGTGCCGTGTGTGGTCAACCAGGGCCACAGCTCGATCAGTCGTCGTCAAGGCAATTGACCGAAGCGCAGGCTTGAGGTATAGACCGGTAAGCGCGTTTTAGTCAGTGGAATTAATCACAGCAATATTGACATCCGGCGAGGACGAAGCAATGCGCGCGCTTTATCCTCGCCGAGCTGTTTAGCCAAGGCGGAAAGTTGCGACCAGTCGTCCGAATTGCAACTTTGTGCCATCGCTGATTGGCGTTGGCGTTTGTGGTTCAATCCGGTTGCCGTTTACGCGGGTGTGATTGGTGCTGTTGAGATCGATGATACTCCACTGGTTGCCAACGCAGACAATTCTGGCATGCTGGCGACTTACTCCGCCCGTTTCACCGCCATATGGCGTCAAGTCAATTTCCGGGAAGATGTTACTCACCGGATCCTCGCGCCCGATCACATACTCACTCTTGCCTGGAGGCAGCATAATCTCACTCCCATCTGCCAGTATCAGACGGGCAACGACCGGTGATGTTTCAACGATCGGAGTAGCAATCGGCGTGGGTGCAGCCGGATGGAAGTGTGTGGGAGAGGAAGCAGTCGGCGCGTTGCCGATCAGCGCCGCCAGATCCGCCTCAGTTTTCGCCAGTTCGGCGCGCGCTGCGTCAAGACCGGCCATAATGAACGATGGCACACTGCCCGCCGGGTAGCGCGCAGCCATCTGCTCGTATTGCGCCACCGTGTCGCGATGCGCAGCCAGCAAGGCTTCCAGGCGCGCCACTTCGGCTGGATCGGGGCCACTGGGGAGCGCTGCCAGCGCTGCCTCGGTTTTCGCCAGTTCGGCGCGCGCTGCGTCAAGGCCGGCCATAATGAACGACGGCACACTGCCCGCCGGGTAGCGCGCAGCCATCTGCTCGTATTGCGCCACCGTGTCGCGATGCGCAGCTAACAGCCCTTCTAACCGGGCACGCTCGGCGGCAATATCGCTCATTGTAGCCCCTGCCGGGGGAGCAGGTTGCGCAGCTACCGGCTCGGTGGCGGGCGATGGGGCAGCCGGCACCGGCCCAGCAGCGGGCGATGGGGCAACCGGCATCGGCTCAGCGGCAGGCGGTGGGGCAATCAACGTCGCCTCAGTATCGCTGGCCGCCGGCCCGGTGGCAGGTGGCGGAGTGACCGGCTCGGCAGCAGCCGGCGGCACAACCAGCGTCGCCTCAGTATCGCTGGCCGCCGGCCCGGTGGCAGGTGGCGGAGTGACCGGCTCGGCAGCAGCCGGCGGCACAACCAGCGTCGCCTCAGTGTGGCTGACCACTGGCCCGGTGGCAGGTGGCGGGGTGACCGGCTCGGCGGCGGCAGCCGGTGGCACAACCAGCGTCGCCTCAGTGTGGCTGACCACTGGCCCGGTGGCAGGTGGCGGAGCGAAGACGGTCGGCGCATCTGCGGCAGGAACGGGTTTCAACTTGCTCAGATCGGCGCCACAGTTGTCGCAGAAACGTTCGCCTGGCAGCGCCGGATCGCCGCAATCAGGGCAAAATACCTGTGCTGCGACCGACGGCGCAATTAACGTAGCCTGATCGGGAGTTACTGATGGTGGGGCAACTGGCGTAGTCAACAGGTCGGCGCCGCAGTTGTCGCAAAAGCGCTCGCCGGGGAGCACGGTAGTTCCGCATGCCGGGCATGTGGGGGCCAGCGCTGTCGGCTGATCGGGTGAGACTGGCACAGGTACCGCAGGGCTGGTCGCCGCGCCGGTCAGGCGCGTCCCGCATTGGTCACAGAAACGGTTGGTAGAGTCATTTTGCGCGCCACAAGAAGGGCAGATGATCATAGTCGTTCCCCGTATTGGCAAGCAATCGCTCTCAAGCGGCGATTGCGCGAGTACGCTCTCTGATTGATTGAACTCACGCTTTCTACTTCAAATCGCAAGAACCAAACATCATCACTCATCTTCGAGCCGTTGGGTCAACCGTCGCGTGGCGTATCGTAGTTCCTTCTGCGCTTCTGGAGAGAGTTGCCGGCCCTGCTCAAGCGCTGTCGCTTGTTGATTGGTCTTTTCAGCCAGCTCTAGTTCCCCCAGATCGAGCAAGCGGGTGGCAGCCGCGCGCAATTTTTGCGTCGCGCCGGCCACATTACCGCTAGCCGCTTCGCTGAGGGCACGGGTTTGCAGCTTGAATGCAGTCACGCGCTCGACCAGATTCATCACGCCGGGAACAAAACTCTCTGGCCCGACCTGATCGGCTACTTCGAGCAGCACATCTTGCTTGATCACCATTTCCGTCGATTGACCAACCGGGGTCAGGTGCAATTCAGCCTGCGCGATCCGAAAGCGACCGCTCGCGCGCGGTGGTAGCATCACATCGAGCAAGATCGCCGTCGGTTCGCCACCTACCAGATCGCCCAGTCGCGTGGCGACGGCTGTCTCGCCGATAGGCTGATAACCAAGATTGGCAATGACCGGCTTGACCCGGTAGACGGCGCGCGGCGTAACGTCACGCACAAAGCGTAGCAACAGGCGCGCATCGGTCGCAACGGTTGCCTGCGCGGTTTGCACAGCTTGCTGGAAGAAGGTGGTAATTTGCGCCGGATCGGCGATGTAATCCGAGTAGCCATCACTGGCGGCGGCAATGTCGTCAAGCAGTTGTTCATTCCATTCAACACCCAACCCTAGCGCGGTGATGCGCGCGCCTGCCTGACCGAGTTCGCGCGCCAGATCACGGCAGAGTGGTTCATCACCCCAGGTTTGACCGTCGGTCAACAGCAGCATACGACTGATCCGATCAGGGCCGAGATACTTTTGCAGCTCGACTTGACCGGCCTTCATTCCCAGTGACATAGCTGTGCCACCGGCTTCAGTGATGCTGTCAACTGCCGCCAGTAACGCCGACCGATCGCCAACCGGCGTCGCCGGAACCAGGGTCTGCACCGTGTCGTCGAAAATGACAATCGCCGCCACATCCTGAGGACGCAGCAATTCGATCACCTTGCGGGTAGCCGCTTTCAGACTCTCAAGTTTTGCGCCTTGCATAGAACCTGAGCGGTCAAGCACAAAACAGAGGTTGAGCGGCATCGCTGTTGTTGGGGAAGCCTGTGCCACGGCTTCAACCAGCAGATAGCCCACTTGTGGTGAAGCGCTGGCCGGTACTGGCATTCGTCCCCATCGGCAGGTTAATGTGACAAAATCAGACATACTTGATGTCCTTGCTGTGAGAACTCAGCTTCATCCGTTTATCTGCGCGACAATCAGCGCCAGCACACAACAGAGCAGGTATGCTCCCGCGCTGGCGGCAAAGCCAATGGCGGCATCGCGGCGACCATGGAGCGTTTGACCGGTATTTGGACTGACCAGCGCAATGACGCTCAACACCCCACCGATCAGAGCTATCAATATGACGCCTAATGCTATCACGACTCCAAAACCGGCTACAACATCTTCGCCGCCAATGATTGGGTCGAGAGCGACAAGCGCGATTGCCAGCGTCATAAGGCCACTGCTAATGATCCCAATCCAGCGACTGGCAGTAGCCATTCCGGTGCTGGCGGGCGCTGCTGTCGGCGATGTCATACTGACATTGACTCGGGCAACCGGAGCCGGATCGACGGTTCGGTTTACCAGATTACTGCTGCCAAAGAGTGCCTGTTGCAGCTCGATGACGCTAGCGAAGCGACGCGCCGGATCGTTGTCAGTTGCGCGCGTGATTGCTGCCGCAATGTAAGGCGGAATCGAAGGATTGAGCAGATGAACCGGCGGCAGGCGGAAGGGGGTGGAGCTGGGATCATGGCCGGTGAGCAGATGGTGCATCAGCACACCGAGACTGTAGATGTCAGAACGCGGGTCGGTTTGTCCGCGACCATATTGCTCTGGCGCGCTGTAGCCGGGCGTGCCGAACGCCTGCGTGTCACGTTCTTTGCCCGGTTTGAACAGGCGAGCAATCCCGAAATCGACCAGTTTGATGGTGCCCTCAGGCGTAATCATCACATTGGTCGGCTTCAAATCACGGAAAATGATCGGCGGTTGCTGCGCATGGAGGTAGGCCAGCACCTCGCAGATCTGCGCCGTCCAGCGCAAGACTTCGTGTAGAGGGCGTGGCAATCCAACTCGATTGACATAATCGCGCAGGTTTTCGCCGGGCACAAATTCCATAACCAGATAGTTGCGCCCGTTCTCTTCAAAGTGGTCGGTGACGCGCGGCAGGTAAGGGTGACTCAGCCTGGCCAGCAATTCAGCCTCTTGTCGAAATGCCTCCTGCGCTTGCTGGCGCTCAAGCGGTGAGGTGATCGTAGCGTCGCTCATCTCCTTCACCGCCCACTGTACGGTTGCCAGTCGCCGGTCGGTGGCCAGGTAGACCGATCCCATGCCACCGGCGCCAAGGCGACGACGCAATTCATATCGACCCTGAAGCACCTGCAAGGGCGCTGACGTGGCAGCCAGTTGATCGCTGCTGCGGATGCGCGCGCCGCATTCAGGACAGAAGAGCACTTCCTGGTGGATTGTTGCGCCGCATTGAGAACATTTCATATCGTTAGTCTCACCAGAACTACAGCGATATTGTCTTCCCCGCCCGCCTGATTTGCCGCTGCAACGAGCGCTGCGCTGGCGCGTTGTGGATCGGGTTCTTCGGCAATAATTCGCGCCATCACCGGGTCGCGTGTCATCTCCCACTGACCATCAGAACAGAGCAGCAGGGCATCACCAGCCTTTAAGCGTAAACTGAAGAGATCGACTTCTGGTTCGGCTCGATCGCCGAGCGAGCGCAACACCGCATTCCGCTGCGGATGAGTGTAGATGTCTTCCTCGCGCAGATGACCAAGTTCAACCAGGCGCATCACCAGTGAATGGTCTTTGCTGATCCGGCACAGTTGACCATCGCGAAACAAATAGGTGCGGCTATCGCCTACATTAGCGATCACTGCCCGATCGCCGACAACCAGTGCCATCGTCATAGTAGAACCCATATCGTTGCTCTGGGCTCGACTCTCGCGCTGAATGGCTTCGTGGGCGGCCAGCACAGCCTTCCGGATCAGCGCGCGCATGTCGGTTTCGTGATACAGACGTGGCCCCGCTATAATTTGTTGCAGGTATTCGTCCATAATCAACCGCGCTGCCGCGCGCACAGCCATCCCGCTGGCAACCTCACCGGCAGCGTGACCTCCCATGCCGTCAGCCACGATGTACACACCGCAACTCTGGCGTTGTCCGTTGTTTTCGAGGCAGATGGTCATCTTAAACAGGCTATCTTCATTGTGATCCCGCACCCGGCCCACGTCAGTATACGAACCGGCCAGTTGCAACAGCGGCGTCGGATGAGTGCGTTCATCGCGCAAACTGCTCAGGCGATGGGCTACGGCTTGAGCATCGGCCAGCTCGCCGGTACGAATCTGGCGCAATACTGTTCCCAACCCATCAGCCGCTTCTTCGGCTGCCAGCGCGGCTGCTTCGTCCAATCGTTGCGTCGTGCGTGGGATAGCGGTTAAACGTTCCAGAATTTCGGCCAGGGTCATGAGATCGGCGCGAAAGGCGCTCTCACGCTCACCATCGTCTACCAGACGCAGGTAGTTAGCATGGCGCAAACAGACCTGTCCTGGCCCGCTTATACCGAGATCGTCCACGGTGTATTTACCGAGCGAAACCCCGATCCCGTGCAGATTAACCAGCAATTGGGCTAAAATGGCGCCAATGGTGAGGGCCGTTGTCTCGTCGAGCGGTTCGGTTACGGATGGCATGTCGTTATCGGCCAGCACCGTCAAACGCATTCCATTCAGATCACACTCTTCGATCACATCAGGCAACAGCGCGCGCGCGAGCGGGTCGGCCAGCCGCTCAATCAAGGCCGGGCCGAGTGGAGCGTCGCGTGGCGAAAGAAACGCAGGATAACTTCGCACTTCTAGAGCTGCGCCGCAATCGATACAGTACGACTCTTGGGCTTCGTTGGCGGTAGAGCCACATGCCCAACAGCGTTGCCACGGCGCTAAGTCGCGCACCTCGAGCGGACCAACCGGCAATGGATCAGCGAGGGGGTACGTGGGAGCAAACCGGTTGGCAATCAGTGGCAGATTAGGTTCCATAGCTTTCTCCTCGCCAGCAGGCAAGAGTTCCGGTTGTTCACAGGTATCGGTAATGAGCGAACGTAACCATCCCTCACTGATGGGTAATGGCTGGCGTCCCGGCAAAGGTCGGCCACAAATGGCGCAACACCGGGCTTGCGCGCGATTTTCTGCCCCACATATAGAACAACGCATATCTCTCGTCCAGGTTGCAGGTTTAATGCGTAAAACGGGCGATCACAACCGAAATATTATCCTGACCGCCACGCCGGTTGGCCAGATCGATCAATTCAGCAGTCGCCTGCGCCGGTTGATGAGCAACCGCCAGGTTGGCCATTTCTGCATCGGCGACGTGATTAAAGAGTCCATCTGAACAGAGCAGGAGAATATCGCCAGGAGCCAGCGGCAGAGCGCGGGTGTCAGCCTCTAATGGTTGATCGGCGCCAAGCGAGCGATAGAGGATGTGACGCTGTGGATGCGAACGAGCAGCTTCCGGGCTAAGCTGGCCAATATCAACCAGGCGGGCGACAATGGTGTGATCGGTCGTTAGTTGTTGCCAGGAGGGAGGTTCGCCCGTTCCCCCTGGCGTAATCAGATAAGCCCGACTATCCCCCACGTGAGCGAGATATGCCCGGCGACCGAAGGTTAGCGCGATGGTCAGCGTAGTGCCCATCCCGCTGCGGCGAGAGTCAGTATGAGCTGCGGCGACAACCTGCTGATGCGCCGCATGCACTGCAGCCCGGATCAGGGCAAGCCAGCTTTCATCATCGCCGGGCAGCGTTTCGTTGAGTGCCCGCTGTAAAAACGTCTTCACTGCTCCGGCTGCCAGTTGTGAGGCAACTTCACCGGCAGCAGCGCCGCCCATCCCATCAGCGATCAGCAGCAATGCGCCGAGCGGTTCATCACCGCGACTGAAAGTGCCGGCGTAGGCGGTGTCTTCGTTGAGCTGACGCACCTGGCCGATGTGACTCCGCACCGCAATTTGCGCGTGGAGCGGCTGCGGCGGCGCCGGAGTTTGCCGAGGCGGTTGAAGCGTAGCGCCGCACGAGACACAAAACCGCGCCCCTGCGCGATTGCCGCGCCCACAGAACGGGCAGGCGAGCGGGTAGCGACGCTGAGAAGGTGGGTGGCTGGAGATCCGCACCGTTTCGCGTCCCTGGGCAATCTGTTGGGCAAGATTAGCCAGAATTTGCGATAATTCGCGCAACGCCTGCGCGGCTTGCTCGCGGGCAACACCGCTAGAGTCTTCGTACTGTTGGCGCCAAAACCCGACACCGGCTTCAACAATGGCCAGTAAATCGCGTAAACTGATCGTATCGGCGGTGAGCGCCAGTTGCCGTTCACCGGTTACGATCACGCGCTCAGGATGTATGTCAAGTACTGCGCCGCAGTTCGGACATACCCTTTGGCCTGCTCCCAGGGGATGGCCACACCTTCTGCATTGCGCTGATTCTTGCGTTGTCACCGCCCGTCCTTGCCATTGCTGAATAACCCTTGCTCCAGGATACGACGCTCCAGAAAGCGATTTGGATGCACAAGTATGCCGCACCGGATGATAGCCGGTTGCAAAGCAGACGGTAGCCGAGGAATATAACCGATGTGTTCTACAGTTCCGCCTGACCTGTGATATCTTTGAAACTGTTGCCACGCTCAACCGGCTTGCATGTCGCGCCAATCTATGCTATCACAAGAGCGGATCGGTTGGAACGCCCCGCATTATAGCACAGGAGCTGCTGCTGTGGCGATTGAAAGCGCGCTACTATGCCCGTTTTGTCAGGCCTTACTGTCCCGTTCAGACGCGCGTTTCTGCCCGTCGTGTGGTCGTCAGTTACCTGCGCCAGAGGCAAAACCCCTCACCACAATGATCACTACTGCCGGCGCAGTGTTGCATATCAGTGAGTCTGGCGTTGAGCGCGATGTCGTGTTAGGGCGCCAATCCTATACCGTTGGCCGCGCTGCTGACAATGATATTGTGCTGCTATCACGGTTTGTCAGTGGTCGCCATGCGCGCATCGAGCCAGTTGGACAAGGGCATCGCATCATTGATGTCGGTAGTCGCAATGGTTTGCTCTTTGCCGGTCAGCGGATCGGCGAGCGGGAGCTGGCCGATGGTGATGTGATTCGGATTGGCGATCCGGCCACAGGCAACTTTGTCTCGCTTACTTACCATAACGCCGCAGTAGCCACTGCAACCTCCTTGCGGACTGCGCCCAGCCGTTTTCCGCTCGATCCTGCCGACCCGGCAATTACCATTGGGCGGGTAGGTTGCGACATTGTGCTCGACAACCCGCAGGTCTCACGTTTTCATGCCCAAATCGATCGCACTGCCGACGGTGTGGTATTGCGCGATATGGGCAGCACCAACGGCACGTTCGTCAACGGCCAGCGCGTCACAACACCGGTGATTTTAAAGGCAGGTGATGTAATCCAGATCGGTGCGTTTAAGCTGGTCTACAATGTGAGCAGCCTTGATCGCTACGATCAGCAGGGAGCGCTGCGCATCGATGCGCGCAATCTGTCGCGCGTCGTGACGCGCAATCGCATCCAGCGGATCATCCTCAACGATGTCTCACTCTCGATTGCGCCGCGTGAATTTGTGGCGATTGTGGGTGGTTCTGGCACTGGCAAAAGCACATTGATGAAAGCATTGTGCGGTTATGCCCCGGCTGAACAGGGGCAAGTGCAGGTCAACGGCGACGACTTCTACCGCAATTTCGCCGTATACCGCGCTGTGCTGGGGTATGTTCCCCAGGATGACATCCTCCATCGGGTGTTGCCCGTGCAGCGAGCGCTCGAGTATGCCGCGCGTCTGCGGCTGCCGGCTGATACTGCCGATACAGAAGTGCAGGCGCGCATCATGCGCGTGCTCACTGATGTAGAGATGACACCACATCGCGACAAGCCGATCGAAGCGCTCTCTGGCGGTCAGCGCAAACGGGTGAGTATCGCCGCCGAGCTGCTGGCCGATCCGAGCCTCTTCTTTCTCGATGAGCCGACGAGCGGCCTCGATCCCGGCCTCGAAAAGAAGATGATGTACACGCTACGCCGGCTTGCCGATAGCGGGCGGACAGTAGTGCTGGTGACCCATGCGACCGCGAACATTACCCAATGTGATCACGTGATCTTTATGGCCGGTAACGGTCGCATGGTCTTCTTTGGCCCGCCAGTGGAGGCGCTGAACTTTTTTCAGGTAACCAGTGGCGATTTTGCCGACATATATACCAAAATTGAAGGCGTGGGCGATCCCGACCATCCGGTAGTGCGGCAAGATTTACAGACCGAGTACGAAACCTGGCGCTCTGCCAACCCGCAGGCCCAAACGCCGCCGAGTCTGGCTGAATTGTGGGAGATGCGCTACCGCAATTCGGCGCTATACCAACAATATGTGGTGGGGCGGCTGGCCGCAACACCGGCTGATCCGCCGGCGCAACGCAACGCCGCCGCGCAAACGACGCAGCGCATCTCGCTGTGGCGGCAATTTGTTCTGCTGACCCGGCGCTACTTCGACCTGCTGCGGCAAGATCGCCGGCACCTGCTGATCTTGCTGTTGCAAGCGCCTATCATCGCGGTGCTACTGATCCTCGTTGCGCGCAGTGATGCCCTCACCGGCGTGCAGGCGCAAGACCTGATCCAGCGCGGTGAAGCCAAGAAAGTGCTCTTCATGCTGGCGACCGTCAGCGTCTGGTTTGGGATCATCAATGCCGCTCGCGAAATTACCAAAGAGCAGGCTGTCTACCGGCGTGAACGGTTGGTCAATCTGCGTATCGGGCCGTACCTGCTTTCCAAAGTGGTAGTGCTGAGTGGCCTGGTCATCGTGCAGACGATCATCTTGCTCGGGATTGTGTTGCTCAAGGTGATATTCCCTGGCGAAACCGGCATTCTCTTGCCGCCGCTACTGGAAACGTTTATAACCCTCGTCTTGTCAGGCGGGGCAGGCATGGCATTGGGGCTGGCGATCAGCGCAGCGTCAGCCACCCCTGATCGCGCAATCAGTCTGGTGCCATTCGCGCTCATTCCGCAAATCCTGTTCGCCGGGCTGATCTTCCCCATTGAGGGGATAGCGACACCGCTTTCCTGGCTGACCATCAGTCGCTGGACGATGGATGCGCTTGGCGCCAGTGTTGATCTAAATCGGTTGTGCAATTTGCCCAACACCGATGATCAGGGGAGTATTCCGCCCGGCTGCACTCCCGGCTTTCTGGAAACGGAAGCGGCGTTTAACCACGATCCGGCACACCTGGTCGGTCGCTGGCTGGTCTTGCTAATCTACGCGGCTGGGTGTATGGCAATTGCCGCGTGGGTGTTGCGCCGACGTGATCGGGTGGTATAGTGTGGTCGGCATGAACCTTTAGGTCAATTACATTAATGAAACTTGTGCATTTTTTACGTCATTCTGCTTCAGGATAAGCTAAACCGCGCCTCTTCTGCCTGTGCAACACCTTGACGAGACACTATCAATGGCGTATAATCACAACTGACAAAGTGAAACGATTGAGACTGTGTCTATCAATTTATTACCGCAGCGCGTAGCTTTCCGCGCGCTCGCTTTTGCTTTATTGAGACAGCGTATGTCACTCGGACAAAAGATCGGTCGTCTGCGACAAGAACGCGGTTTGACGCTACAAGAGGTGTCTGAGGGATCGGGTTTGACTCCTTCTTTTCTCAGCCGCCTCGAGCGCGATAAAGTGAATATATCAGTGGCAAATCTGCGCAAGTTAGCGCAGTTTTTCAGTGTGCAAATGACCCATTTCTTCGAGGGTGAAGATAACCAGCAAGTTGGTCAGGTGGTGCGTCCAGCCGATCGAGTGCGCCTCTCGCTCGATGATGCGCCGGTGCAGGTCTTTTCCCTTTTGCCACCCAATAGCGACCTTGATGCGCGGCTCATCGAAGCTTACCCCGGCAGCAGCCAGCAAGGCTTTTCATCACGCGGCAGCCAGATGGTACACGTGCTGGCGGGAAATGTGCGCTATACCCTTGGCGAAGAGCAGTACGATTTGACCGCCGGCGATACGCTCTTCTTCCGCGACGATACGGCTTATAGCTGGACGAATACCGGCAATTCGATTGCAACTATGTTGACTGTCAGCACGTTGAATCCACGCGATGAGCGCTGATAGGAGATCGGTAACCCTACCTGATTGAGGTTGCATGAGTTTCTTCACTCCCCAACAGATTCGTCGTGTTGCGCGCTGGCTCCTGATTCTGGCTTCGCTCTACCTGGTCGGCTGGCTGATCAGCCATGCCGGCTCGGCGATCATGCCGTTTGTCTTTGGTGGTGTGCTTGCCTATCTCTTTCTCCCTCTGGTCAATTTTTTTGAGCGCTGGTTGCCGCGTTGGCTGTCGATCCTGCTGGTGTATGTGTTAACGTTTGGCGCGTTAGTCGGCGCAATCGCCTTTGTTGTGCCGCCGTTGATCGCTCAGATTGCGGATCTGATCCGCGCTTTGCCCGATATTCCAACAATCCAGCGTGAGGCTAACCGCTTGATCGATGAGTATGAGCAGTTGCTTGCCAGTCTGCCGCCGCCGATTCAAGCCGAGGTGCAGAGCGCAATTGCCTCTGCTACGTCAGAGGGTTTGAGCACACTGCGGGCCAATTTCGTCAGCTATCTGCAAGGCATCGGTCAGTTTCTGATCAGCAGCATTCTCTCGGTTGTGAATACTGTCACCTTCTTGCTGGGTTTCTTCCTGGTTCCGTTCTGGCTCTTCTACGTCTTGATGGATCAGCGCGCCGGACGCGAGTATCTCAACAAGATGATCCATCCCTGGCTGCGGGCCGACTTTTGGGCGATGATCACGATTATCGACCACGACCTCAGCGGCTATCTGCGCGGTCAATTGATCCTGGGTACATCGGTAGGGTTGGCGGCGTGGATCGGTTTGACAGCCCTCAATATGGCGGGGATGGAGATTCCGTATACGGTGTTGCTGGCGGTCGTCGCTGGCGTGACCGAACTGGTGCCGGTGATCGGGCCGATTATCGGCGCAATTCCGGCGATTTTGCTTGGCCTGGCCGACTCGCCAACTACGGCGCTGGCAGTGACGATTCTGTACATTGCGATTCAACAGCTCGAAAACCATATCCTCGTCCCGCGCATCATCGGCGAGAGTGTCGGTGTTCATCCGGCCATCCTGATGGTGGTGCTGGTGGTTTGCTCGCAGGCCTTCGGGTTGTTGGGCGCAATCCTCTCGGCTCCGCTCAGCGCAATGGCGCGCGATCTGTTCCTCTACCTGTATGGCCGCCTGAGTGATCCACCCGCTCCGGCTGGCGTTTTGCCCGCCCGGTTGCGTCCGGCGGCAGCGCTGGCCGAAGTCGTTGCCTCGCCTGCCCCGGCATCGTCTCCCAATGCAGATCCGGCTCCGGCCTCATCAACTGAAACATTGGCTGCCGAGACGCCTCGTTCACCGCCGGTTACTGAGTCGCCTGTTGAACGTTCATAGTCAGCGCATTGCGCGCCCAACCAGTCAGGGTTGGGCGCGTTGTTGCGGTCTGCGTGACAAAGCCGGGCCATTGCCGACGTATTAGCAAATCGCAGACCGATACAAACCGAATCTGTGGAAGTTACGGCTACTGTGAGGTTTCACTGCTCAGGATGCGCTGACGGGTCAGACCGCTACGCCCTAATCGACGCCAGAGTGCGCTAATCAGTCGTCGGTGTCGCCGCCGCGCATAGCGGGCTGCATAAAAGGGATCGCTCTGGCACAACTGGCGTCGCACGCGCAAACTGCGTCCCGATAACAAACCGCCGACAAATGCGCCCAGGTCGGCCAGCGATGCTAACTTGTCGGCAACGGCCAATACCCAACCCTCGCGCGTCGTAGGACGCGGCCCAAAAGGGTACATGTGGCTGATAATAGCCGCAGAGACTGCTTCGGGTTCACCCAGCTCGGCAGCAATGCGCGCGGCAATAGCGCCGTGCGTGGTTAACGTGCCGTACCGTGAGTCAAGATCGTGGAGAAGAGCGGCGCGTGCGCATGTTACCTGATCGGCACCGAAGAAGGGCGCGAGATAGTACGAGAAGTGAACCGAGCGTAGCAGGTGATCGTGCTTGGGTACACTGTGATGCATATGGTGGCGTGTCTCAACAACCCGTGGATGGTGTAACAGATCTGCGATGGCCTCCCAGTACATTGCGCCCCTTCTCCTGATGTGATGTTACCTGTTACGTTATACCATATTTTGGCTCGCCAACACAATGGTAGCGCGACGATTCTACCATCCCATTACCATCGTGCCATCGGCAAAAAGGTCTATATTTCAGATATTCCTCAGGTATAATACTCATGGATCCGATCGCCGACGACCAGCGGAGAAGGCAATATGAAGTTGAAAGGGCGCGTTGTCATTGTAACCGGAGCTTCAAGTGGGGTTGGTTATGCGGCTGCTCGATTGTTTGCGCACGAAGGCGCGACGGTTATCGTCGCTGCGCGCCGCAAAGATCGGCTTGAACATCTGGTAAGTATGATTACCGCTGAAGGTCACAATGCCTTCGCAATTCCAACCGATATTACTGTTCCGGCGCAGGTACAATATCTGGTCGACTCTACGGTACAGATGTTGGGACGGATCGATATTCTTCTGAATTGCGCCGGCAATGTCGAAAAGATTGCGCCACTCGAACAGTTTACCGATGCAGAGTGGCAGGCGGTCATGAATGTCAATCTCAACGGTGTCTTCTACCTGATGCGCGCAGTGGCGCCATATATGAAGCGCCAGCGCAGCGGTACGATTGTCAATCTCGGCTCGCGCGTCGGCAAGATTGGCGTGGCTAATATTGCGCCCTTCTGCGCGGCTAAGTTTGCGCTCTCTGGCCTATCACAGGCGCTTGCTCAAGAGCTGCGTCCCTACAATGTTTTCGTGACCACGGTCTTCTCCGGCATGATAGACGCCGATATTGCTCCGCTCAACCCTGCCGAAGAACTGCGTAAGCGGTTGATGACCGTCGATGATGTGGCGCAGGCCTTGCTTTGGGTTTGCACGTTGCCACCTAGCCTGCGGGTTGATGAATTGCCGATTATGCCGCGCACAGTCGATCTGTGAGCGTGTCCGGAGTCGTTATGGCCGATCAGGCATCGCGCGATTGGTGGGAAGAGCTGCTGCAAGTCTATGAGTTTGCGCATTACCGCCAGTACGCCGATGAGTTGACCCGTCGCGAAATCGATTTTCTGATCGACGCTCTGGGTTTACGTGGCGTTGAGACGATCCTCGATGTGGCTTGCGGTGGTGGTCGCCACAGCCTGGCGCTGGCGGCGAGAGGGTGGACGGTCGTTGGCCTCGATGCCGCCGCGTCGGTGATTGCGCACGCTCGCGCTGCCGCTGCCGAACGAGATTTGAGTGTTGAGTTTGTGGTCGGGGACATGCGCGATTTGCCCTATCGCGACCGGTTTGACGTGGCTCTGTTGATGAACAGTAGCCTGGGCTTTTTCGATGATGAGACCAATCAGGCGGTGCTTAACGGCATTGCGCGCGTGCTGGTCCCCGGCGGGAAACTGCTGATCCAATGTCTGAATCCTTATCAGATCGATCGCTATCTCCGCGATTTTCGCAGCGGCTGGTATCCGATTGGTAGTGGCTTTGTCTTGCGTGAAGCGCGCTTCGATCCGCGTCAGGCGATGCTTCAGATCAATTACCGCTATGTCGATGCCAGTCGCGGTATCGATGTTACTCATCCCGGTGATCATATTCGCCTCTACGGTTTTCCCGAATTGACGGCAATGCTGCGCAACGCCGGTCTTCGTCCGTTGAGTGTGTTTGGCGATGCGATCTTGCCGCCGGTTCCGTTTGCAGAAGAGAGTATCTGGCAGGTGGTGATCGCAACCCGCGACCGCCCGGTCAGGAGGGAGGCAGAGGATGCAGATCACGCTGATCGGTGAATTTGAGGTGTCTTACCATCCCGAAGCGACGCCAGCCCTTATTTTGCACCATCTGATCCGTGGTTATGACGCAGTGGTGCTCGATGCCGACGAAGTGGCGGTGTTACGCGAGTTACTGGGCGTGATGCAAAAGCGCATTCGCGAATTGGGTAGTTATCGCCTGATCCTCGGCGCCGGCGGCGATCTAACCTTTTACACTGCAACCGGCCAGCGGAGCGCCTATCTGACTGCCGATCAGATGCGTCTGTTGGCCCGCGTGATCGGCGCAACTCCACCCCAGCCTGCCGAAGTTTACCAATAACCGATGCCTATCTGGTTGAGCAGGTTGGATACGGTTTTCTCCTCGATCAGCCCCGGCGCCAGCGTGAGGGCATCGGCGACAGCGCAGGCGCTGGCCAGGCGCATCGCTGTGTCAAGCGATTGTCTGTTACTCAGCGCCACCGCCAGACCAGCGAAAAATGAATCGCCACATCCAATTGGATTGCGTACCGGTATGGCCGGCGGGATTGCAATCACGCCACCCTGGTCGTCTATTCCAACCGCTCCTTGCGCTCCCAGCGTAACTACCACAACGGCGATCCCGCGCTGATGTAATTCGGTAACGGCCTGCTGGGCAGTGGCGACGTTGCCAATCGTCATACCAAGCAATGCCCCCAACTCCTCGCCATTGATCTTTACTACGTCAGGTCTGGCCGCCACAGCCGCAGCCAGGGCCGGCCCGCTGGTGTCAACCAGCACTCGTCGGTTGCGCGCGTGAAGGGTTTGAATGAGGTTGGTGAGCATCTCAGGCGGAACGTTCGGCGGTAAGCTACCACAGATGAGATGGATCTCTTCGTCTACCGCCAGGATGCGCTCGGTCAAGGCATGCCATTCGGATGGATTGAGTTTTGGCCCGGTCTCATTCAATACGGTCACCAGGTCAGATACCGAATCGACGATCAGTGTGCAAACTCGGGTTTCGTCGCCAATCGGAACGACGTGGAGCGATAATCCCTCTTGCGCAGCCAGCCACGCTACTTGTTGACCGGTTAAACCGCCGAGTGGCGCGCAGATCGGAGCGTTAATGTTGAGAGTTCGCGCAGCGCGGGCCACATTTAGCCCCTTGCCGCCAGCGGAAGTGTGGGTTGTCGTTACCCGTCGCGCGGTGCCGGGTTGCAGATGTTCGACCGTCAAAATGCGGTCGAGTGCCGGGTTTGGCGCGATAACACAAAAGCCTGGTCGCTGAGTCATTGTTGTTTCTCAAGAGTGTGAATTGCTCGCGCCAGATGACACCACGACGCCAGCCGGTAGTGATCGAATTTCGATTGGAGCGATGCGCTCTTGGCATTGGTGGCGCCGTATCCCGGGTTTGGCGCGCGATACGGCGCTCACTCGTGTTGGTTCGAATCAAAACATTACATGCACACCGCTAAGTGATTCCTGTCAGTCGAATTGCAGACTATCGCGCTATCGATGCCGACCTTACTCTTCACTCTCCCACAAAATCGGGTCATACGCCGGCAACTCGCAACGCAAGTGAGGATATTTACGGTAGCCCATCACGAAATCGGCCTGCAACAACTCTTGCAATTCACGGGTGCCTTCGTAGATGATGGCGCCGCGCGCGTTGCGCAGATAACGCTCGACCGGGTATTCATCGGCGTAACCATACGCGCCGTGGATCTGAATGGCATCATCTGCCGCCTCAAAACTGCTAACCGTAGCATGCCATTTGGCCAGAGTCGTCTCGCGCGTATTGCGAATCCCTTTGTTCTTCATCCAGCCTGCCCGATACACCAGCAGGCGCGAGGTGTCGAGCTTGCGTACCATGTGGCTGATCATCCGCTTGACAAGCTGATGCTCACCAATCGGCACGCCGAAGGTTTGTCGTTCGCGCGCGTAGCGAATGCTGGCTTCGAGACTGGCCTGAATCAGGCCGGTAGCGCCAGCGGCTACCGTGTAGCGGCCATTGTCGAGAGCGGCCATCGCGATTTTGAAGCCTTCTCCTTCCTCGCCCAGCCGGTGCGAGAGCGGTACGCGCACATCTTGCAGAACGACGCCGCCGGTATTGCCGGCCCGCACACCGAGTTTGCCGTGAATGGGATAGCTACTGACCCCTGGCATTGTGCGCTCAACGATGAAGGCGGTAATGCCACGCGGTCCGGCAGTGGGATCGGTCTTGGCAAAGACGAGGAAGTTGTCGGCCAGATCGGCCAGGCTGATCCAGATCTTCTCGCCATTGAGGATGTACGAGTCACCGTCACGGCGTGCCGTTGCCTGCATTGCTGCCGCGTCGGTGCCGCTGTTCGGTTCGGTGAGGCAGTAGGCTGCCAGCTTTTCGCCGCGCGCCTGTGGGGTCAGGAAGCGCCGTTTTTGTTCTTCGGTACCCCATTGTAACAGCGAGAGCGAGTTGAGACCAGTATGCACGCTCATCACGACGCGTAGAAAACTATCAACGCGCTCCAGTTCCTCGCATACGACCGCCAGCGCAAGATAGTCCATTCCCGCGCCGCCATAGCGTTGTGGGATACAGATGCCAAGCAATCCCAGCTCTCCCATCCGTTTGAGCACGGGGCGCAGATGTGGTCGATCTTCTGGTCCTTCGGCTTTGGCGCCGCTGCGATCCCATTCACGAATGTAGGGCGCAACTTCGCGCTCGGCAAAGTTGCGTACCGTCTGGCGCAGCAGCTCGTGTTCGGGGCCAAGAAACATGTCGTAGTTTGCGGTCAAATCCATAGCGATACTCCTTTGTATCGAGCAGCGCGGGTCAAACGCCCTCGCCATGACGCGAACGTCTTGATTATACCGTGAGAGTGGTGATCTGGCGATGTCGATCACCGGTACGGTCGATTTTGACGCGCTGCGCAAGTCGTATTACACTTGAGGTAACATTCTCCAGGTCAGCGTCTCACAGATGTTGCAAGCTACTCGCCAGAAAGGAGAGGGCATATGATGCCGCCGCGAGAGTTCATCATGCCAGCGCAAATGGTGATCGGCTCAGGCGCCGTTGATCACGTAGGGGCGCAATGCGCCAGACGAGGCTGGAAAAAGGCATTATTGGTAACCGATCAGATTATGCAAAAGATCGGCGTGGTCGGGCAAGTCGAACAGAATCTGGCCAATCACGGCATTGCCAGCGTGGTCTATGCCGGTGTCAATACAGAACCCGTGGTCGAATATGTCCAGGAGGGTCTGGCGGCTTACCATGAAGGCGGCTGTGATTTTGTCGTGGCGGTTGGCGGCGGTAGCCCGATTGATACAGCAAAAGCGATAGCGGTGCTTGTAACCAACTCTGGCTCAATCGAACAGTACAAGGGGATCGGGAAGATTGCCAATCCCGGCGTGCCACTGGTGGCTATCCCGACAACTGCCGGTACCGGTAGCGAGGCGACAATCTACACCGTCATTACTGATCAGAAGACGGATGTGAAGATGCTGATCGGCAGCCCCTACCTGATGCCGACGATTGCGATTGTCGATCCGATGCTGACCATCTCATCGCCGCCGAGCGTGACAGCAGCCACGGGCGTTGATGCGCTGGTGCATGCAATTGAGGCGTATGTATCGGTGAAGCGACAGCCGATGACTGACGTGCTGTGCCTTTCGGCAATTGAGCTGATCGCCGGGAATATCCGGCAGGCATGGGCGAATGGCAACAATATCGAGGCGCGTGAAAAGATGATGTTAGGCGCGACGCAGGCCGGTATTGCCTTTAGCAACTCGTCGGTAGCGTTAGTGCATGGCATGTCGCGCCCGATTGGCGCCTACTTCCACATTGCCCATGGCGTTTCCAATGCGGCCTTGCTGGCAGTGGTCACCGAGTTCAGTCTGGTGGGTGATCCCAAACGGTATGCAGACATCGCGCGGGCCATGGGTGAACCGATTGATGGCCTGTCGCCAATGGAGGCTGCTGACCGGGCAGTAGTTGCGATTCGTCGGCTGGTGCGTGACATCAAAATTCCATCACTGCGCCAACTGGGTGTGTCGCGTGAGCGATTGATGGAACTGGCGCCGGCAATGGCCGATGCCGCCATCGATAGCGGCAGTCCCGCCAATAATCCACGCAAGCCGACCAGGCAGGAGATCATTGAACTCTACGCGAAAGCGTATGATGAGGGTGAGCGGATGGAGGGTTAACTACCGGCTAGTGATGGGTGGATCGTTGCGATCCACCCATCACTAATTGCGCCACTTTCGGCAAACGATGGTCGTGCCGACGCCCTCTTTCGACTTAATGTCGAATTCGTCCATGAGCCGTTTCGCGCCGGGTAACCCCATTCCCATACCGCGTGACGTGCTATAGCCGTCTTGCATCACCAGATCAATATTGGGAATGCCGGGACCCTGATCTTCGCAAATAATCTCGATCCCCTTGCGCGATCCCTTCTCAATGTCGCGCACAGTAACGTTACCGGTGCCAGCATAGAGAAAGATATTGCGGGCCAATTCGCTCACTGCCGTAGCGATGCGTGCCTGATCGATTGGCCCAAAGCCGAGCGCCTTGGCCATATCGCGTGCCATTGTGCGCGCGATGACAATGTCAAGGTCGCTTCGAATGACAGCAGTCTTACTCTGCGCCATCGTCGCTCTCCTCGTTCGTCATCCGCTGCATCATCGCCAACCCCTTTTCGAGGTTCAGCGCGGTGAGCACGCGCGGTAATTCAAGTCCTAGCTCGACCAGGGTAATGGCCACTGCCGGCTGCAAACCGGTCAAGACGACCCTCGCGCCCATCAAGCCGGCCATTGCGGCAATGTCGGCAATCAATCGACCAATAAAACTGTCAACCACATCGAGAGCGGTGAGATCGATGATCACGCCGCGAGCGCGGGTATCGTGGATCTTTTGCAACAAGTCATCTTTGAATTGCACCGCGGATGCATCGTGCAGGGCCACCTGAATCGATGCTATCAGGATGTCACCAATCTTCAATATCGGTATGCGCAAGGTGTCCAAGACGTGCTCCTCTTACCGTTGCAGTGAGTGTGGCTACACTACCCCCTTATTATGGCACAAACGGCAGGATTCCTGCAATCACGGCGCCGGCCAGTAACGGAACGCTCAAGTTATCGGTGCCATGCGGCGAAACACCTTCGGCGATGGTTGCAACCAGCGCGGCAGCGAGACTGGCTATCAATGCTGCTCCGGCGCTAATCGGTGCGCTCAGCGGGCTAAGCGCCGATCCCGGCACCAGTAACAGGGTGAGAAACATCGCGATGGCGCTGGCAATAAACATTGCTGCCGAACCTTCAAACGAGCGACGTCCCCGCCCCACCTGATAGTGGTGGCGGCCCCATCGTTTGCCGATGATGGCGGCGAGCGCATCACCCCAGGTCATCGCCATCGTGCCGGCAGCCGCGATGTATCCTCGATCTTGTGGTGAATCGGTCCGCCAGAAAACGAGGAAGAGCAGGGTAATTGACAGCGCAAAATAGACCGTGCCCGGCGTGCTGTCGGGAGCGTCAACCGATTCCAGCAATCGGAATCGGTAGAAGATGAAGTTTAGCACAATGAAGGTGGCAAAGGGGATGATACCAATTGTCCAGTTTTCGAACAGGGCCAATACCCCAAATACCCACATTCCGGCGCCGATGTGGACGAATTTGCGCGTGAAGTCTTGCGGATAACCGCGCCAGCGTCGAATCACTTCAGCAACAATGAGCAGGCCAAATGCATACCCAAACGATACTAGCAGGCCGATGAGATCGCGTGTGCTCATAGTGGCGCCAGAGCTATTGATGGCGAAACTTGCCTCTTATTCTATCTGTATGCAGGCAACTCGTCAATTGACCTTAGATAGTATGGGTGGTGAAAATTTAATGACAATAGTTATTCAAATGTGGAGCATACTCTGGTGGACTGTGGTACAGTTTAACCAGCATCGGATAGTCTTCTCAAGGAGTGCGTTATGCTGGTTGCCGAGTCAACTGCCGCTATCGCAGCCGCAACGCGAGATGAACATCACGTATTCCCAATCTATGACACCTACGGTTTTGCCCGTATTCCGGCAACAATTGAGCGCCTTTTAACCGGTGCGTCGGTTGCTGGCTTGCCTGCTGCTGCACTGGCTGGTTTGCCGGAACGGCCACAGACGGTCGTTTTGCTCATGCTCGATTCGTTTGGCTGGGAGTTCTTCAGCCGATTCATCGATCATGCGCCATTTCTGCGTCGCTTTCTCACGACCGGACGCATCTGTCAGTTGACCAGCGCCTTTCCTTCAACGACTGCTGTGCATGTAACGTTGCTGCACACCGGTCTCGCTGCCGATCAGAGCGGTATCTACGAATGGTATATCTTTGAACCCGATCTGCAAGCCGTGATCGGTTCGTTGCTCTTCTCGCCCGTATTTGAACGTGCAGCCGATGGGTTAGTCGCTTATGGTGTCGATCCGAATCAGATCTATCCCCCAGAGCGTTTCTATCGGCGCCTGGCCGACGCCGGTGTTACCAGTGCGGTATTTTTGCCAGCAGCGCTGGCCCATTCTGTGTACACGCGCGTGTTGTGTCAGGGTGCGCTGATAACGCCGTTTCAATCGATTGCCGATGCGGCTACCCGGTTGCGCTATTTGTTCGAACATCAGCAAGGACAGGGTTTTTATCACGTCTACTTCGACTCAATCGATGCGGCGATGCACGAACACGGCCCCACCGCAGCGGCTGTCACGACGGTTATTACCTCGGTGCTCGATCAACTCGAACAGCACCTCATGCCCGTGTTGCAGGCAGCGCCGCAGCCGACGCTGCTGATGGTGACTGCCGATCACGGTCAAATGACAGTCGATCCGCAGCAGAGCATTGTGCTCAATCGTCTCTGGCCTGACCTTGAGCGTTTCTTGCGACACGGTGGCGATCATCGCCCCTTGCCACCATCAGGATCACCGCGAGTAACCATGTTGCATGTGCAACCAGAGGCGGTGGAAGAGGTTCAGGTTCAGCTCCAGCGTCGCCTCGGCGAACGCGCCACAGTGTTGCGTACCAACGATTTGCTTACGTCCGGTTATTTTGGGCCACAACCCGGCGTGCGCTTGCGCGCGCGGTTGGGGGAGTTAACCATTTTGCCCGGTCCTGACGGCGCAATCGGTTGGGAGCATCCCCGCGCCAAACCGGTCGCATTCCGTGGCTTGCACGGTGGTCTGACTGCGGCTGAGATGCTGACCGAGTTGGCGCTGTTAGCCCTGTAGTTGTCGCTTGCCGCAGTGTGATAAGATAACGAGAGATGCTTGCTTTGTAGCGGAGGCGCTTCTGTGTCTGAGACCGAACCTTCACCTCCTTCGCCAACACCCAGGATACGCTTCAACCGTGATACCTGGCTTTTGATCGGTGCTCTAGCGCTGCTTGCGCTCGGTGTAGCCTTGACCTTCATCTTTTCACCTGGTGTCGATCAGATTGGCATTCCTGCAACTACTCCATCGCCTGTATCGGCGCGGCCACCCACTCAGATTGCGCCTTATCCGATCGCGACGACGGCGCCAGCCGGTGGTGTGGTGACGCTGACACCAGCCTATCCGGTAGCCCTGCCGACTGTTGACATTGCCCAGACCCAAACAAGTGTAGTGCTGGAAATTACTGCGCTGGCGGCCACGGTGCAGGCTGAAACCGGTATAGCTGTCATTCCCACCGCAACGGCACCGGCCTATCCGGTTCCTGAAGGTACGCCACCGGCGCAGCCCACGATAGCGCCAACCGCGACCATCCCACCGCAGCCCACGGTTGCCATTCCGCGTCCGACTTCGCCACCACCTCCCACTCCGACCAGTTCCGATCTGATCATCGATGATAGCCCAACGTCGCCGCCACCACCAACGGCAACGCCATTGCCAACCGCCACTCCTTTGCCAACCCCAATCCCGGCGCTCGTACTACGCGGCAGTACGCGCTGGTCTGCCGGGCAAGGCCCAATTGTCCTCAATCGCGATGTGCAGATTCCACCCGGCAGTGAACTGATTATTGAACCGGGGGTTGAAGTGCGTCTGGCGCCGGGTGCCTCAATCTATGTCGATGGCGGTCGAATGATTGCGCTGGGTCAGCCCGATCAACCGGTGCGCTTCACTGGCGCTACCGGCGCGCGCTGGGGTGGTATCTTTGGTCGGCCTGGCGGATTTATCGCCCTCGAACACACCGAAATTCGCGGTGGTGGCCTGGGCGGAACGGTGCTGGTCAGTGAAGAGGGTGGCCTGGTAATGCGCTTTAGCCGTATTGTCAATAACGGTGGCGGAGTGATCGTGGCCGACTCACAGCTCGATCTGAGACAGAGCGAGATTGCCGGCAACGATGTGCCCTTTGGCGCCGCGCTTGAGGTTTCATCTGGTCGGGGGAATTCGGTAACTCTGGTTGGCAATCGGATTGGCGGCAATCTTTTGAGTGCCGGCGCGCCAATGGTGCGTGTCGCCAATCAGAATGGCCGCGAAACAATGAACCTTACTATTGAAGGTAACCTGTTTCGCGGCGGCAGCGCTAATCTGCAATTAACGACAAACGGTACGTTGCAAGGAACAATCGTTTGCAATGCGTTAATCGGTGACAATCTGGGGCTGAGTTTGCGGAGCGAGACGTTACAGGTCAACCCTGACGGCACATTTCTGATGCCGTTACGGATCGAACAAAACCTGATCGAGGGGCATACTCCGGTCATCCGACCAACGTACCTTACCTTTGGTATCGGTCGCGGCGCTGCGAGCGAAATTGCGCTCGATATGCGTAACAACTGGTGGGGGCATGCCTCTGGACCATATGAACCTGATGCAAACCCGCAAGGCATCGGCGAAGCGGTTGGCAGCAATATCACGTTTGCGCCCTGGCTGGTAACGCCGCCGCCGTGTGCGCCAGCGCGGTAACAGGCTGGTAGTGGCCTGAGTGGGCCAGGCGCTACAGACGACGCAACTGTGGCGCTTGCCATTCGACGACCAGCACCAGTAGCCAGCCGATCACGGCGCTGCTGGCGACCACCAGCGGCACGCTGCCGACCAGCTCGGCAATACTGCCGGCCAGCATACCGCCGAGCGGGCTCAAACCCATCAGCATCAGGGTAAAGACGCTCATCACTCGTCCGCGTAGATCATCAGGGACGATCAATTGAATGAGCGTGTTGGTGAGAGCCATAGTGGTTACGCCGGCCCAACCGCACAGACCTATCAAGATCAGCGCCAGTGGCACACTTCGCGTTTGCGTAAAGCCGATCAGAAGTGGCGCATAGAGCAATGCTGCTGTAGCCAGTAACTTGCCGCGCGGCGCATCATCGCGCAACTGGGCCAGAATCAGGGCTGCGACGAGCGATCCCATGCCGCTGGCTGCTGACAACCAGCCCAGGCCGACAGCGCCGATCTGCAAAACGTCGCGCGCGAAGACGGGCAACAGGGGGATATGCACGAAGCAGAACATGCTAACGGCGCCAGCGCGAAACAAGAGGGCGCGAACGTCAGGCTCACTGGCGATGTAGCGCAACCCGGCGCTAAGCAGGCCGCCGCGACGCGGTCCTGCCGCTGGTCGCGCATCGAGGCGCATCAGCAACAGGCTGGTCAACACTGCGCCAAAACTGAGCGCGTTGAATAGAAAAGCCGGCCCTTCGCCAATCCAGGCTACGACGATACCGGCAACAGCCGGCCCCATCGTGCGCGCGCCATTGAAAATCGATGAATTCAGGGCGATTGCATTTAACAAATCTTCGCGCCCCACCATCTCGACGGTAAAAGCCTGCCGCGCTGGCGCGTCAAAGGCATTGACTACGCCTAGCAGCAATGCCAGGATCAACACGTGCTCGATCTGCACCAGACCACTGAGCGTGAGACCGGCCAGGATTGCTGCCAGCAGCATAGCCGTCGATTGGGTGATGAGCAGAACTCGCCGTTTGGGAAAACGATCGGCAACGGTGCCGGCGAAGAGAGAGAATAGCAACACTGGCAGCGAGTTGGCTGCCGCAACCAATCCAAGCAAAAGCGGCGAGTCAGAAAGCCGTAATACCAGCCATCCCTGCGCGACACTCTGCATCCACGTACCGGTGAGGGAGATCAATTGCCCGGCAAAGAAAAGGCGATAGTTGCGATGACGAAGGGCGCGAAACATTGCCAACTGGCGTTGATCGGACGTGGTGAGCGCAGAGCTTGATCGCATAGCTATTCTTCTCGATCAACGTGCGTTCGCAGCGCATCGTAAAGATGCTGCATCGCTTGATGAAAAGCAGCCAATTCTTCTGGTGAAAGATAACTGAGACGTTGCTCGACCATGCGGCGATGGCGAGGCCGCAACTCATCGATGAGCGCTTTGCCGGCGGGTGTCAATTGCACCAGAGTTACCCGGCGATCGCGCGGATCGGTTGCGCGTTGCACCAGACCGCGCCGTTCGAGCCGGTCAACGAGGCGGGTGAGGTTAGAATTGTCGGCCAACATCTCGTTGCAGATATAGCTCAACGGCACGCCCTCTTCGGTAGCGTAAAAGAGAATGGCGTATTGCGGTGTCGAGAGGTCATATGGCCGAAATTCTTCACGATTAAGTTCCTGGAAGCGGCGGTGTAGCTTCAGGAAGAGCCGGTATGCTTCAATTTGCGGTGAGTCGCAGGTGCTGATTTCAGGCATAGCTTGTTCCTAGACTTATCAAATATTGTAACAGCAATGATCGGGTATGTCAAGTAAAACATGCGCCTGATACTGTTTACCGTTAGTATCAGGCGCTGTGCATGCCGATGGCTCACCAGTAAAAAGCAAAGAGCCAAACCATGAGGAGAAATGCGACCGCTCCGGTCAGCGTAATGGCGAGAAAGACGGGCTTGACTTCGGGATCGCCACTCCACTCGGGTTGCATACTGTGCTCCTTTCCGGCGTCAGGCGCCGATATGCTCTGATGTGACACATTGTACCGCGTTTTGAAAGAATGGGTGACAATGACAATAGTTGACTTAACCAGATCGTGGATTGCAGGTCGTGTAAGCTGTGATGTAGTACAGGACTTCGTAGGGTGACGCCTTCCGCTTCCACAATGATTGCGTATACTGCTGCCATCAATTGGCTGTAACTTGCATAGTTCGCATAACAACCATATAATGCTTCCACCATGCATTGCGCCCGTACCACGCAGTGTTGCATTTCGTAATGGCACGCCCCATTCATGAAGTCGGCTGCGTGCCGGGGCTGTGTGTGGTGGTGACAGGTTGTTGAGAAAGGAATAGCAAGGATGCTGCGGAAACATACCCTCTCATGGATAGCGCTGATCGCATTGTTTGTCACGCTGCTTGCTGCTTGTGGTAACCAGCAGCCTGCAACCGGCGGCACTGGGAGCAGCGGTAGCAATGTGACGACTGGCGGCCAGGCAGTGACGATACGGTGGCGCACTCGTCCCGGCGACGCTGCCGAGCAGCGTGTCTACGAAGAGTTGAATGCGCTGGTCAACGAAAAGCTGAAAGATAAAGGGATTACGGCAGTTTACGATCCGGCGCCGAATCAAGGCTACTTCGAGAAGCTGAAGACCGAGCTGGCTGCCGGCAATGCTCCTGACATCTTCTGGATTGGAGGCGTTGAGCTGGCAGATTTTGTGAACACCGGTCAGATTCTCGATCTTAAGCCACTCATTGACGCCGATAGTAGTTTCCAGTTGAGCAACTTCTACCCGAACGTGATCGAGCAGTTGACCCGCGATGGCAAGATTTATGGCTTGCCGCGTGACATCTCGACCATGGTGGTCTACTATAACGAAGACCTGTTTAAAGCAGCCGGGCTGAAGACGCCGAAGGAACTGGCAGCCGAAGGCAACTGGAATTGGGAGACGATGCTGGATGCCGCGCGCAAGCTCACCGATCCGGCGAATCAGCAGTACGGTCTGGGCTTTGGTAACTGGTGGGGGCCGGCCTGGGGCTATTTCATCAATGCTGCCGGTGGTAGCCCCTTCACCCCTGACCGCCGTGGTTGCGCTCTGAATACTCCTGAAGCGATTGCCGGCGCGTCGATGGTGCGCATGCTCTACGATGAGAAGTTGTTGCCGGCTGGCGATGCTGATGGTGAGGCGTTGTTCAATGCCGGTAAGGTGGCAATGTACTTCAACGGGCGCTGGTTTACCCCTGGCGTTCGCACCAATGCCCAATTCAATTGGGATGTGGCGGTGATGCCGGAAGGTAAGGTGAAGAGCACGTGGCTCTTCTGGGGGCCATATCTGGTCAGCGCCAGGACGGCGAATGCTCAGGCTGCCTGGGAGGTGTTGAAGGTGTTGACCAGCGCTGAAGCTACGGCGAAGGTAGCGGCTCTGGGTACCAATATTCCGCCCCGCAGCGACCAGGAGGCGGTAAATGCCTTCCTCGCTTCGACGCCACCGGCCAACAATCAGGCCTTCCTTGATGGTATCTCTTACGCGGCGTTGGAAGCGCCGGTGTGGGATGGCAACTGGGCCGATTTCAGCGGCGCCGTGCAGAGCCTCTGGGATCAGATGATTGCCGGTCAGATCACGCCGGAGCAGTTTGGGCAGCAAGCCTGTGAGCAGACGGCCAGTACGTTTAAGTAGGCCGTGCTGCGATGGGGCGGGTGACGGGCGTGCGTCATTCCCGCCCCTGTTGTTGTCATCATGGAGGGGTGATAACAAGCCACCCTCTCCAGACCCGCCAGTTTGGAACGTTGCCGGGCTGACGTTCGCTTTCGCGGGTGATGAGGCTGGTTGCGCCTCGTCAGCCCTTAGTTTCTTCATAGTCGTGGATCAAAAACGCTTTCCAGGAGGGATACCATGGCCAAACAGGCGCCGGCTGCTCTGCCTGTCACGCCGCCGCGTCGCCTGAGCGGGCGGCGCGCGCGGCAATGGATCGATGCGTTCGGCATGTTGCTACCGACAATTCTGGGTGTGCTGATCTTTTTCCTGGTTCCGCTTGGTATCTCGTTTTACCTGAGTTTTACCGATGCGCGCCTGTTCGGCGATCCGAATCTGGTCGGTTTGAATAACTATCAGCGCGCCTTGTCTGACCCAACGTTTTACCGGGCAATGTGGAATACAGCGGCCTTTTCGATGGTAACGCTGATCGTCTCCACTGTGCCGGCGTTGTTGCTGGCAGTCATTCTCAACGAACGGATTGCCGGACGCACCTTCTTTCGCGCTGTGTTTTTTATCCCGGTGGTAGCGTCGGTTGTTGGCGTGACCCTCCTCTGGCGCTATCTGCTCAACGTTGACTTTGGCTTTGTTAATTACGCCATTCGCCTCCTCGGATTTGAACCAATCCCATGGTTGACCCGACCTGAATGGGGTTTGGCCAGTGTGATTCTGGTCTTCTCGTGGAAGACGATTGGGTACAATATGGTAATCTTTCTGGCCGGTTTGCAGGGGGTGCCGCCACAGCTCTACGAAGCGGCCAGTCTTGATGGCGCCAGTCGCTGGCAGCAGTTTCTCTACATTACCGTGCCGATGTTGTCACCGACGACATTCTTCGTGCTGGTAACGACCCTGATCAATTGCTTGCAGGTGTTTGATGTGCCGGTCGCGCTCGGCCTGACTCGTTCTAATACTGTTGGCCCCGCTGACTCGATGCTGACGATTGTGCCGCTACTCTGGCGCGAAGCATTTATCGGTGGCCGCATGGGTTATGCCTCGGCGCTGGCCTGGCTGTTGTTTGTAATCATTCTGCTGCTCACCCTGATCCAGTTCCGTTTGTCACGGCGGTGGGTGCATTACGAGTAAGCGAGGCAGGGCAATGGCAAGTTTGATCTTACGCCGACCTTGGGAACGTGGGCTGGCATATCTGATACTCAGTCTAACTGGTTTTGTGATGATCTTTCCATTCATCTATATGGCGCTCTCTTCGCTTAAGCCATCAACCGAAGTAGTGCAGGTGCCGCCGACATTGTGGCCGAGCGAAGTGCGCTGGTCGAATTATCTGGAAGTGCTCAGTATCGTGCCGCTCGGCACACAGTTGATCAATACGGTCATTGTTACGGTATTAGTGGTGCTTGGGTGGGTGATCACGTCGGTGCTGGCCGGCTATGCCTTTGCCCGGCTCGACTTCCCTGGTCGCGAGTTTCTGTTTGGGGCGTATCTCGCCACACTGATGGTGCCGTTTGCCGTGCTGATCGTGCCAATGTACCGTCTCATGCTGGTCTTCGGTTGGGTGGATCGCCTGGAGGCGTTGATCGTTCCCTGGTTGTTTACCGCCTATGGCACGTTTCTCCTGCGTCAGTTCTTTATGAGCGTGCCAAAGGATTTGGAAGATGCAGCTCTGATTGATGGAGCGTCGCACTGGGGAATCCTCTTTCGCATCTTTCTGCCGCTGGCCCGTCCGGCAATCGCTACGCTGGCTACGTTTGCCTTCCTCTATGCATGGAATAGTTTCCTCTGGCCGCTGATCATCATTAGCAGTCCTTCAAACAAGGTCGTTACGCAGGGGTTAGTCGATTTGCAGGCGCTCTATGCCGCTCGCGTCGATCTGATTATGGCCGGATCAACGCTGGCGGTGCTGCCAACCCTGATCGTCTTCCTCTTTGCCCAGCGCTACTTTATTGAAGGGATTGCGACCTCTGGCCTGGCCGGGCGCTGATAACGGAGCTGCGCATGAGTCACCTCAATCTCTTTAGCTCGCCACATCGCCGGCTCAACCCGCTTACCGGCGAATGGGTGCTGGTTTCGCCTCATCGCACACAGCGCCCATGGTTGGGGCAAGTTGAAACATTACCCCCGGCTGAGCTGCCGGCCTACGATCCGGCTTGTTATCTGTGTCCGGGCAACACGCGGGCAAATGGCGTCCAGAATCCGGTCTATACTGAAACGTTTGTGTTTGAAAATGATTTTGCTGCCCTTCTCCCTGACACGCCTTCAGAACGGGTGAGTATCCGGGCATTGACCGGTGTTGACGGCGCGACCGGGCCAACCTTGCTGCACGCCGAAACGGAACGCGGTCTCTGTCGGGTTGTCTGCTTTTCACCCCGCCACGATCTGACTCTGGCCCAGATGACGCAGGCCGAAGTTCGGCGCGTTGTTGAAGTGTGGGTCGAGCAGTATCAGGAATTAGGCGCCATCGATTGGGTACAATCGGTTTTGATCTTCGAGAACCGCGGCGCGATGATGGGCGCTTCCAATCCGCATCCTCACGGCCAGATCTGGGCCAACGAGCAGTTACCCAATGAGATGCGCAAAGAGCTGTCAACCCAAACGGATTACTGGCGCGAACACAATCGCTGTTTACTCTGCGATTATCTGGCGCTCGAGCTGGTCGAGGGTGAGCGGATTGTGGCGGCGAACGAAACGTGGGTCGCGCTGGTGCCGTTTTGGGCTGTGTGGCCGTTTGAGACGCTGGTGCTGCCACGCGCCCATGCCGGCGCGATGAGCGATCTCACCGATGCCGGACGCGACGGATTGGCTGCCATCTTGCGCGAGTTGACCGCGCGTTACGACCGCCTCTTCAACGTTGTTTTCCCCTACAGTATGGGTTTCCATCAGCGCCCAACCGACGGCCTGCCACACGACGGCTGGCATCTCCATGCCCATTTCTACCCGCCATTGCTGCGCTCGGCCACAGTGCGTAAGTTTATGGTTGGGTATGAGATGTTGGGGCAGCCGCAGCGCGACCTGACGCCAGAACAGGCGGCAGCTCGTTTGCGCGCGGTGTAGTATAGCAAGGGTAGGGCAAACTGAATCGAGACATTGCGTGGCGATTGCCGGTAGCGCGGGTGAGTTCGATCTGCGTCGCTCATTCGGGTGTGTCCGCTATATCACCACCGGAAAGAGACTCTCTAGCAGTTCGAGACCGTGATCGGGGCAGCGCAGATCACCGGTCACGCGCAAGTCGCTCACGCTACGCCGACCCAGGAGCAGCGCCGTCAAGCCGCCGATGCTGAGACGGTCTAGCGCGATGTCGGTCGGGCTAACCCCGGCATCAATGGACACTGCATTTGCGTGAAACTCGAGCCGCGCTGCGCCCCACTCACCCCGCAAGCCGATGCTTCCTTGCCAGCCTGCATATCCCGATCCCGCCAGACGGCGGGAAAATGTCGATTGGTGCGCGCGCAAGGCCGTTAGCGGGTCAATAACGCTCCACAATGGCATGATCTCATCATCTAGCGGGCGGCGGAGCGTCAGTGTCGCGCCCATTTCCAGCGCAGCCTGCGCCAAAGGATGGTCTGGCGTTAACTCGATTTCGCGCGTGTCTGGCGGCAACTGCGCGAGCAACGACCGCGCCGCTGCGGCATCCACGGCGCGGCCATTGATCAGGCGTTGGTTGGATAACTCGACATAACCAATAACCTGACCTGAACGGTTGCGCGTCACCAGTGGTGGCCGATGCGCCAGCAGCCAGCGCCAGTCAGGTTCGTAGCGCAGCGGGGTCACGCAACGCGGCGCCGGGGCGCGCCGGTCGAGCGCTACCAGATCGGCAATGTCGGCGGTCGTTGCCGGTGTCAGTGTGCCATTACCGCCACTCCATTCCAATCGGCTCCAGAGCGTTGCCGGAACCATGCCCCACCGGTTAGCCAGCCGCAGCGGCAGCGCGCAGCGTAGCCAGGCCATGCCGCCGGCAATGGCGGCGTCAGCAGCAGCAGCGAGCAGCATCGCCTGGAGTTCGGGATCGTTACTCCCATATAACACGACCTCGGCAACTTCAGACTCCGTCTGCTGGCGTTGCCAGCGGGAATGGGTCAGTAAGCTGATTCCGCAATCGCCAGCGGCGTTTTCGGCCAGCAGGGCCCATTCCGGCTGATAACGCGGGTGGGCTTGCTGGCGGACAAATAGTTCCGGATCGATCACGTGGCCGACACGCGGCAGGATAGCGCTGGTGATAGGGTTTATCGTGACATTGGTCATAGTGGTCAGTCAGTGCCGATGTTTGGTAACGGCGACGAAGGTATTGCCAATAAACGATATTTTGACCGGATTTGTCATCTCCTGCTCATCTACGCATCTTCCCGGCAGGCGCGCAGCTTCCTACAATGCGGCTCAGAAGAAGCGCACAAGCGCGAGCCGCAGCGCTGCGAACACGCCAGAACGCAAAGCGGATTGTCTCGCAGCAAGTACACAGTGAGGAAGACATGATTGCGCCTACCACGACTACTTCGAACTATCCGACCCAGGTGCATACGTCAGTCGTAAGCGATGAAGCAGCAACCGGCATCGCAGCGCTGACAGTTGACGAACTTGCTCACCGGTGCGCAATTGAGAGTGAACGGTTCTACCGAGGACAAGCGCACGATTCGCGTTACAGCTATGAACTCTTTCGTCGCGCGCTGGTTGAGCGAGACGAAGTGGCATGGCATTACCTGTTCCAGCATTATAGCCCTTTGGTAGACAGTTGGATCCGGCGCAGTGGAGCATTTGTCAGCAGCGGCGAGAGTAGCGAATATTTTGTGGTCGGGGCATTTGCCAGATTCTGGCGCGCTGTCACGCCCGAACGCTTTGCCTCGTTTCCCAGCCTCGCCTCACTCTTGCAGTATTTGCAGCTCTGCGCGTCGAGTGTGGTGATTGACACGGTGCGGGCGCAATCGTGGGCAGAGATGATGCCAGAAGAGCGGATCAATCCGCAGCGCACTCCCCCGGCTGCCCCTGATGAAGAGGCGATGCAGCGTATCGATCGCCAGGAGTTCTGGAACTTTATCGATAGTCAGCTCCACAGTGAGAGCGAACGGGTAGTGGTATACGGTTCGTTCGTGTTGGGCATGACGCCACGCGCTATTTTCGAGCGTTACCCTGCGCTGTTTGCAACCATCTATGACGTGTACAACGTTAAGCGTAATGTTCTCAGCCGCCTGAGTCGCAATGGCTACCTGCGCGCGCTAGCCGGGCAGGCGTAGAACCGATTGCCAAATCGCGCAGACAGGGACGTGAAAAACGTCCCTGTCTGCGTTTGTTTAGCAGGATAGAGATCGCAAGAGTAAACGGAGATGCGCCGCTATGGATGAAGAACCGCTTGACGACGGCGCCACTCATCTCACCAGTCTGGAACTAATTGCAGCAGCCGATGGCGACGTTGATGAAGCGGCGCTGCATCATCTGCGTCAATGCCCCCGTTGTCTCCAGCGCGTCGCCGCGTTGCGGAGCCTGCAACAGGCGCTGCGTCATCGCCTCTACCGAGCGCTGTGCCCTTCTACCGATCAGCTCGTTGATTACTGTCAGGGATTGCTCTCTCCGGCGCAGCAGGTGCTGATTGCTCGCCATATCGCTGCCTGCCCCCATTGCAGCGCCGAGATCGATCTCCTCATGCAACGCGATCCATTAATCGACCGGCTGTTGCTTAGCGATCTGCTCAATGTGCGCTTATCGCGCTACGCGCGGTGATGGTGACTCCTCACCTGTCAGCGCAGGCCGACAGGTCTCCTCAGGTTCGCAATTCCCTGGATTGCGCGGTACAATACAACTACGTGCAACTACCGCTGCCATCATATCGTCGCATAGAAGTGAAGTCAGCTCGCCAGGAAGCGGGAATTTCGAGACGAGGAGTTGACTATGGCAGGAGAAGTGACTCTGCGCGCCGCGCTGGCGCGTCCCTTTTTGGCGGTAACGAATACGCCGCAGGTGGCCTACATTTTGCTGGAAGCGCAGCCGGCGTCGCAGATGACCCAGGTCCGGATGCCGGTCAATGTTTGCTTCGTGCTCGATCGCAGCGGTTCGATGAAGGGTGAGAAGATTGAGCGGCTGCGCCAGGCAGTGACAAAAGCGATTGAACAGCTCGATCAGCAAGATTCGATTGCGATTGTCATTTTCGATCATCGCGCCGAGGTGCTGGCGCCAGCGCAGCCGGTGCGCAATCGCCCGGCAATTCTGGATCTGGTGCATCGTATTCGTGATGCCGGCGGCACTCGCATTGCGCCGGCAGTCGAAAAGGGATTGCTTGAGTTGCAGAAGATGCCTCCCGGCGTTCGACGGCTGATCTTGCTCACCGACGGTCAGACCGAGCACGAAAAAGAGTGTTTGCTGCGCGCCGAAGATGCTGGTCGTCTCGGTGTGCCGATTACCGCTCTGGGTATCGGCAAAGACTGGAACGAAGATTTGCTGATCGAGATGGCGAATCGCTCGAAGGGAGTAGCCGATTATATTGCCCAGGCTGGCGAAATTGTCAATTACTTCCAGCATACAGTGCAGCGCGCTCAACAGACGGTGATTCAAAACAGTGTTTTGACACTTCGTCTGGTGCAAGGGGTGACACCGCGCGCTGTCTGGCAGGTAACGCCGTTGATCGACAATCTCGGTTACCAGCCGATCAGCGATCGCGCCGTAAGTGTCAATCTTGGCGAACTGGAGAGTGCCCAGCCGCGGGTGCTGTTGATCGAACTGCTCGTCGATCCGCGACCCCTGGGGACTTATCGGGTTGGACAGGCAGAGTTGAGCTACGATGCGCCGGCGTTACGACTGACAGGCGAAAAGGCAAAGCTCGATATTATGCTGACCTTCACTGCCGATCCAACGCAGATCCAGCAGGTGAATCCAAACGTCATGAATATTGTCGAGAAGGTGAGCGCGTTTAAGTTGCAGACCCGTGCATTGCAAGACCTCGCAGCCGGTGATGTGCAGGGCGCGACGCAAAAACTCAAGAGCGCAGTGACTCGCCTGCTAAACCAGGGTGAAGTCGATCTGGCCGCGACGATGCAACAGGAGATTGCCAATCTTGAACAGCAAGGTCAGATGTCGAGCGAAGGCCAGAAGACGATCAAGTTCCAGGGGCGCAAAACGGTGCGGTTGACCGATATCGAGTTGCCAAAGGAATAGTGTCACGAGGGTGTGGTTGTCAGGCGCAGCCGGTTGCGCGCAGGCTCGTCCTATCAGAGGATGGCATTCTCGGCAGCGCGCGGGTATGGCTCGGTGAACGCAGCCGCTTGCGTGGATGGATGTGATCTGGTAATGTCTGAGTCTCAAGTCAACAAGAGTGGGTTTGCAGTAGAGCAGGTCATGCGCTATGTATATTCTGATTACGAACGATGACGGGTTCCAGAGTCCTGGTCTGGCTGCATTGCGCGCCGCGCTGAGTGAGATTGGCGAAGTCGCGGTTGTTGCCCCTGACCGCAATTGGAGCGCTGCCGGCCATTATCGCAAGCTGTTTGACCCACTGCGCGCCTGGGAAGGGACATTGAGCGATGGTTCGCCAGCGTTGATCTGCGACGGCACACCTGCCGATTGCGTTGCCCTTGCTGTGATGGGATTGCTCGACCGCAAACCCGATCTGGTGGTATCAGGGATCAATCTGGGCGCGAATCTCGGCACCGATCTGCTCTACTCAGGCACCGTCGCCGCGGCAATGGAAGGGCTGGTCTTTGGTATTCCGGGGTTGGCAGTATCGCAGGTGCGGCCTAAAGATGGGCATTGGGATTTTCGCGCGGCGCAAGTGGCCGTGCAGCGGTTGGTATCTGTTATCCGCGAACGCGGGCTGCCTTCTGAGGTGCTGCTCAATCTAAACATTCCGGTCATCGCTCCAGATGAGTTGCGTGGGATCAAAGTGGGACGGCTCGGGCGACGCATCTATCGCGATGAACTGGTTGTGCGCTACGATCCACGTGGACGACCGTATTACTGGATCGATGGCGCTGAGCCGGAAGATCATTACGAAGAGGGGACTGACATCGCTGCGATTGGTGAAGGGTACGCCAGCCTGACACCGGTGCAGATGGATTTGACCAGCCATCGCTGGCTGGAAGAACTGCGTCAGTGGCAGTTGTAAGAATGTCGAAGGAAGACTTCGGTTGCGGCGGCGATTTGCTGTGATATTGAGCAGCAATCAGGTAATTGCTTTGAATTCAGTCAGACTCTCAGACTGTTTGCGCTCGTTCAATCTGTTTTGCGCGCTGCGACCACTCTGCCGGGCAACTGGTCTACGCTCGATCAAGCCGGTTCGCGTGTGTCTGTCTTCCCTATCGACCAACCGATAACCCCGTTGGGCGCATAACCGATCAACGCATGCAATGCTGGATCGGTCAGGTTGATCAGCGTTGGTGCCGTGCTGCACAACATCGGCAATCCCAATGCCTTCAGCCATTCATCATCGTCGAAGGCAGATGGCGGACGCTGACCGGCTCGGTCGGTAATCACGGCCAGATCGCAGCGATCGAATGGCAATCCTTCCCGTAGCAGATGTTCAGTTTCCAGACCGACTACCAGCGCGGTACAGGTTGGATCACTCAGCGCCTGAAGTACGCTATCCCGATTGGCATGATCGATAGCGCGCGCCTCATAGCGGGCTGCCTGTTCGGCAACAGCCTGACTGCGGTAACGCTCACCGGTGACGGTCACGATGGGAATGCGCCCTAGTTGTGACCATGGTGGTTGTATGTCGGGCGTAGCGCGTAGATCGTCAATTGTCGTAATCCAGCTTCGATCACCCTGCCCGAGCAGCACGCGACGATCGGGCAAGATGGTCGTCGGAATGTCGCGCTGGCGGGCATTCGCCATCAGTTGCAACGCCGCGACCGGCAATGCCTGCGCCTGTCGGCGGTCGCGTAACGTCAACAGCGGCTCGTCGGGATCCCATTCGGTATTGCCGGTCAGTTCCGCATTCAAGCCCTCAACCACATACCGGCAGAGTTCAGCGCCGATAGCTGGTTCTCTGGTGGCGAAGAAGGCGCTGATTAGCATCCCATCGGCGTGTGGTTGTGCGGTGACGTGCAAGTGAGCGATCACCATCCCGATAGCGAGCGCGCCGCCTTTCAATGCGCTGCGCAGGCGTTGCGAGTAGTCGGCAGGCGCGCTAACGCGCAATGCCACGCCGGTCTGAGGGTGATAGATGTTTGGCCCGTGAAGCGCAGCGAGCTGCACAATGGTTAAGGGTTGTTCCATACGTTTCAGGTCATGATAAGATTGAGGCTATCGCTATCAATACAGATTGAGATGGCGCGTAATGATATGGCAATGATACCACTTCTCTCTGAACCGTACTTGCCGCGTGTGCGCCAGGCATTGTTAGATGCTACTCCAGCCGGCGCCAGAGTGGCGATTGATGTTGGTTGTGGTCATGGCGTCAATACGGTGTGGTTGCGCGAGCGGTGCGCTGCCGATGCGCTATTGATCGGCGTCGATTGCGATGTCAGCGCCTTGCGAGCTGCGTCAACAGTGCGCGGAATTGCCGGAGATGCCAGCGCATTGCCGCTGCGCGATCATTGTGCCGATCTGATCTGGTGTGTGGCTGCTTTCGCTCTTTTTGCCGATCAGCAGCGCGCGTTGGCCGAGATGCGGCGGGTGCTGCGTCCGGCAGGCACGCTGGTCATCGCGACTGCTGGTACGTACTGGGTACGCCTGCGCCGGCATCCGCCAGAAGTGCTGAACGGGTTGCCGCCGTCGGTGCCGGCGCCGCCTGCCGATGGCCTGGGCGATGAATGGATGATGCGCTTGACTGGAGCCGGTTTTCACGCGCCGCAAGTGCGCGCCTATCTGCTCGATGGCGATGAGCCGGCGCAGGCAGCGTTGATTGACGGCGCCGCTTTGGCTGACTATACCGGATTACTGCCGTTTTCCTCTCCCATGACCGATCCCGAACCCCGGCTGCTCTGGCTGGTAGTCAGCGCAAGCGCATAGCGACGATCCACGCAGAACCGTCGGGATACGCTCTTCAGCGGATCTCGTACAACACACGCAACACTTCAGCCACACTCCAGGCCTGAGCAAAGCAACCTCGCGGCAAGTGAGGCGGATCACCGTCAAAGATTTCGCTCATTGTCCCGATACAACCATCGTAGAGATGATCGAGTAACGGTATCAGCAGTCGGCGGGTCGCGAGCCGGTCGCCGGTCAAACGGTAGACGGCGCTGGCGTAGGGGCCAAGCAACCAGGCCCAAACCGTGCCCTGATGGTAGGCGGCGTCGCGCTGTAACAGCGAACCAAGGTAGCGCGGCTGGTAGTCGGGGTGGTGGGGCGCCAGACTGCGCAGCCCAACCCCAGTGAGCAACGCTTGCGCGCAGGCCCGGATAACCGCTTTTTGGCGGCCATGATCGAGCGGGCTGTGGGGCAGACTGACGGCAATGATTTGATTGGGACGAAGCGTCGTATCAACGCCGTCAGGCGTGTCAATCACATCACAGAGATATTGCCCGGCGGCATACCAAAAGCGGTTGAAACCGGCCCGTGCCGCGGCAGCCATCGTCTGATACCGTTCAGGCGAACGTCCGAGCCGTTGGGCAAAGGCAACCATACTCTGCAAAGCGTTGTACCAGAGCGCGTTAATTTCAACCGGCTTTCCGGCGCGTGGAGTAACGACCCAACCTTCCACGCGCACATCCATCCAGGTCAATTGAGTGGCTGGTGTGCCTGCTCGCAAGAGGCCATCGCCGCGATCCAGTCCGATCCCGTAGCGAGTGCCGCGCACATGCCAGTCAATGATCTCGTCCAGAGTGGGAAACAGCTCGGCAAGCAGATCATCATCGGTAACAGCGGCATGATGAGCGCGCACTGCTTCAAACAACCAGAGTGTAGCATCCGCAGTGTTATATTCGGGCGCTTCGCCCTCATCAGGAAAACGGTTTGGGAGCATGCCGCGATCGACAAAACGGGCAAAGGTACGCAAAACATCTGCTGCTACTTCAGGTCGGTGGGTAGGGATGGTAAGTCCGGGCAGGCTAATCATGGCATCACGGCCCCAATCGGTAAACCAGGGATAGCCAGCGATGATCGTGCGGCCCCGTCCACCGCCTGCCAGTGGTCGATCAACAATGAACTGATCGGCGGCCAGCACCAGTTGTCGGATCTGCGGATCATCTGTCCAGTCAATTCGACGCAACAGAGCCGATTCGTAATCGGCTCGTAGTTGCCAGGCAGTTTCGCTATCGAGCGTCGTCGATGGTTCGATGGTGGCAACGACAAACAACGACTCACCTGGAGCCAGGGTCGTGATCAGCCGCCCGATCCGGCGTGGGTTATCGAGCGCGGGCTGGCCGCGCTCGGCTTCCACCGCCAGGAAGAGATCCGTCTGCCAGCCACCAGACTGGGAGAAAGTGCCCCGGTCGCTCAGTAAACGCAAACTGCGCCCACTACTGATTGGCCAGATGCGTAGACCATTAGCGATTGGCTCGATCTGTAAGGGTGTTTCCCCGACACGGGCCACGCGATGATGGTCACGGGCTGAGACCAGAGCATCGAGGCGTAGAGTCAAGGGAGCAGAGGCGTGCTGCACTGTGTAGCGAATGCAGGTTGTGTTTGCGCCTGGTATCATCCAGACCTGCTGTTCGAGCAGGGCATCAGCCAGCGCATATTCCCATACCGGCGTCGTGCCGTTGAGCCTCCAGCGCTCTAACCACGGACATGCGCGGGCCGGCTCACCGGCGCGGCGGTGAGTGGTGAGATCGAAGTGTTGACCGAGATAAGTTACGTATGCATCGAGCGCCGTGAGGGTCAAAAAACGACCGAGTGGTGGTTCCAATGCTGCAATCAGCAAGCCATGATAGCTGCGGGTTAGGGTACCGGCGATAGTTCCAGCCGCATAACCGCCGATACCGTTGGTGACCAGCCACTCGCGGGTGGTGGCAAAGGTGGGGTCAGCACACAAGGCGCGTCCGAAAGAAAACACAAGCTCTTCTCCTTCCTGCGACCGTTTCATTGCCATGGTACACTATGAACGGTTACAGTAAATGACACTGCGCAAACAACAGACACAGTTGGGTGGTGGGTTTTCAGATAGTTTCGACACTCCTTGCCCACCACACCAATCAGAACGTGTCGGAAAGGGAAACCGCTGTCTATGAAATTAGCCGTGCTCGCCGACATTCATGCCAATCTGTCCGCTTTTCAAGCGGTAATCGCTGACATCGAACAGTGGCAACCGGACGTAGTCATCATCGCCGGCGACATCATCAACCGTGGCCCGCAACCAAGGGCCTGCCTTGAGCTGGCGCTACGGATGCGGTCGCAACAAGGCTGGCATGTCATCCGTGGCAACCATGAGGGTTACATCCTCAACTATGACCGTGATGTGCAGGCAGGTCATCCACCGAAAGGTGGTCGGCGGGCGTTGCTAGGGCCGATTATCTGGACGCATCAGGAAGTGTTTGATCTATTGTCGGCGATCAGAACGTTACCGACCCAGGTGACACTGGCAACGTCTGGTGGCGCGGTGCAGGTCTATCACGCCTCAATCCATCACGATCGTGACGGCCTCTTGCCGAACCATACCCGCTCCGAATTACGCGCTAAAATCGATCCACGGGCAGCAGTCTTTTGTACGGCGCACACCCATATGCCGTTCGCGCGCCAGGTCGAAGAGACACTGGTTGTCAATGTGGGGTCGGTTGGATTGCCGTTCGATGGCGATTGGCGCGCCGCCTATGCCCGTATCACACTCGATCAACAGGGATGGCACGCGCAGATCGTGAGGGTACCATACGACCGTGAAGCCACCTTGCAGGCTGCGCGCGAAGTCATGTTGCCGTCAAGTGGCCCGATAGCGCATATTATGCTGCGTGAACTTGAAACGGCGCGTTCGTTGTTGTTTGACTTTGTGCCGGTGTACAACGAACCTGTCATTGCGGGAGTCATAAGTTTAGAGGAAGCTGTGAGACGATTTTTATCCGGCGCTGAACTTGCGGCGTAGAGTGGAGATGGCTATGCCAGAGTCAGCATACCAAAGCGAGCGCCTATGACCGGGTATCAACCAACGCTCCAGGTCGTTCGTTACGACCGTCAACCGGAATCGCGCGCTGCGATGATTGCTGCTGATATGACCGGATGGTTAGAGCGCGAAGGCTACACCATCTTTTCGACACTGGTTGTCAATGCTGCCGGCCAGTCGATGACGATCGAGGTGTATCGGTGCGAAGGCGACGATCCGTATGCTCTCTATCATCCCGCCTTTCCACCCGGCGGATTGAGGGCAACGTTGTATCTGTTGCCCGATGCCTGTGCAATGGATGAACTGTTGCAACGCGCTCAGCAGATGGTTGCCATGCTGATGACGATGGCTGTTCGGCGACCATCATCGTAGGGCAGATGGGTTATTCTCGCGCGCGCAATGGCGCTGTCGCTTCCAGCGCTTTGACCAGATCACAGAGGATTTCATTGAAGGGGGTTGGCACGCCGACTCGTTGTCCTTCGCGCACAATGGCGCCGTTAATAGTGTCAATTTCGGTTGGCGCCCCGCGTAAAATGTCTTGCAGCATCGATGAGTAGTTGGCTGCCGTCGTCTGCGCGACTGCCAGGGTCTCGGCCACCGGATCAGCGAGTGCCAGGGTAATCCCGGCGGCGCGGGCCACAGCAACGGCTTCCTCTACCGCCCGCTGGACAAGTTTCGACGCTGCCGGAATGTTCGCCAGCGCGCCATTGGGAACGCGAAGAAGAGCGGTCAAAGCATTGATCCCCACGTTCACGATCAACTTGCCCCATACCAGGCTATTCAGATCGGTTGAGACGCTGGCCGGCAGCCCGGCGATGCGAAAGTGATCGGCAAGTGTATAGGCGATATGTAGTGACGGCGCTGCGCCAAAGGTGGTCGGACCCAGCCCCGCCATTCGCGCATGACCAGGGCCGATCAGCGTAGCGCCCAAGGTGGTGACAGCTTGCCCGACCCGGTGCGCTCCAAGCCGCAATCGCAGCACTTCATCGTTGCCCAGGCCATTTTGCAAGGTGTATGCAACGCCATCTGCCGGTAACAGGTGGGCCGCAACCTCAGCAGCCCATGCGGTTTGGGCAGCTTTCACCGCGATGAGGGCGACCTCAATCGAGTCAATACTGGTCGGATCGGAAACAGCCGGTATATTTCGGGTAAATATCTCGTTGTCACGGGTACAGCGCAATCCACGCGCATTGATAGCGGCAACATGCTCTGCCCATTGATCGATGAGCACAACCTCGGCGGCATTAGCGAGATGAAACCCGATCACACTGCCGAGTGCGCCAGCGCCGATAATCGCAATCTTCATCATAGTGACCTCTGTTATACTACTGTCACAACCATGGTAACACGGCCTGTCAGAAAGGTGCGGTATGAAGCATGGCTTGAGATGGATCGTCGCGAGTTTTGTGCTATGGTTGACGGCTTGCGGTGGTGTAGCGGCGCCGCCAACCCCAACGCCAACCCCCGATCCGCGCGCGCTGGCAGCGGCTATTGGCCAGGCGACACAAAACAGTCAGAGTGCCCATTTTCGCATTGCAATCAGCGGTAAGCCGGTGGCGCTTGATGCCAGTGGCGTGACAATCCTCAACAGCATTGAAGGGGATTTGCGTCGGCCTGATGCAGTGCTCTCCATCCTCTCGATTACTCTGGGCAACGCGATTGGCGAGATCCGGACAGTATCGCTCGCCGGCAAGCAGTACGCAACCAACCCGATTACGCGCCAGTGGATGTGTCTGCAACCAGGTTCGACGTTTGATCCCGCTATCCTCTTTGCGCCCGATACCGGCATTGAGTCGCTGCTTGCTACCAGCTTCACCGATGTGACACTGGTGGGGATTGAAGAGATTAACGGTCAACCTCACTACCATTTGCGCGGCACGCTGCCAGAAGAAAAGTTGCGCGCTATCAGTCTCAATCTGCTCGGTGCCGGCCCGGTCACGACCGATCTGTGGGCCGATCAGTCCACGATGCGTGCCAGCCGGGTGGTGTTGATCGATACGGCGACTGATGCTACTAATCCCAGCACGTGGACAATAGAGTTTAGCGAATACGACAAAACGGTTGATGTTCGTGAACCGGTGCAATGCCCATGACACATCCTGCTTTAACGAAACCGGTAGCGCGCGCGGTTGATCCACGGATCACGCTGGGATTAATCTGCCTGGCGATCTTTATCGGGGCAGTTGATCTGACCGTGATCAGCGCAGCGTTGCCCAAGGTGATGATCGATTTGCGCCTCTCGCTCGATACCGAACTCAACCGTGCTTCGTGGGCCGTAAGCGGTTATCTGCTGGCTTACACGGTGAGTATGACCTTTATGGGGCGTCTGTCGGATCTGCTGGGCCGGCGGAGAGTCTACCTGATCTGTTTGATCGTCTTTTTGATCGGTTCAGTCTGGGTAGCCGCTGCGCCGAACCTTACCATGCTGATTGTCGGTCGTGTGATCCAGGCGTTTGGCGCAGGGGCAATGGTGCCGGTCTCAATGGCCCTGGTTGGCGATCTCTTTCCGCCGGGGCAGCGGGCGGCTGCATTAGGAGTCATCGGCGCGGTCGATACCGCCGGTTGGATGGTTGGCCATCTCTATGGCGGCGTGCTGATGCGCATCTTTGACGACTGGCGACTCCTCTTCTGGCTCAACCTGCCGATTGGGTTGATAGCATTAGCATTGACATGGTATGCATTGCGCCAGCTCCCTACGCCACCGCGCGGCGGACATTTCGACTGGCCGGGGACGGTGTTACTCAGCGCCAGCCTGGTGGCGCTGAATGTCGGGTTGGCTGCCGGCAGTGAGTTAGGTGCAACCGACTTCTATGGGGAACGAATCGGCCCACCACCCTACGCCGGGCCGCTCGTTGTGATGGCGCTGATCTTGCTGGCTCTATTTATTTGGGTTGAGCGCCGCAGTCCCGAACCACTCATTGGCCTGGAATTGTTCACCCGTCGCGATACCGCGATGGCGTGTGTCATCAATGTGATGGTCGGCTTTGGATTGGCCATCGCGATCACGAATGTGCCACTCTACATTAATACGTACCTCTTGCTTTACAATCCAACCGATAGCGATATTTTGCGCGTCGCCGCGTGGGATGCCGGCTGGATGCTCTCGGCATTGACGCTGACGATGGCCATGGCTGCGCTGCCGGGTGGTTTGCTTACTGCCCGCTACGGCGCCCGCCTGCCGACCTTATTCGGCCTGGGCCTGGCGCTGGCTGGCTATGGGCTAATGGCGTTTTGGGGTCCCGAAGCGACATATGTGCGGATGGGTCTGGAACTGGCGTTAACCGGTATCGGTCTGGGGCTGGTCATTGCGCCGGTAGCCGACACTGTGATCGCTGCTGCTGGTGAAGATCGGCGCGGCGCAGCCTCGGCATTGGTCATCGCCTTGCGGCTGGTCGGGATGACGGTCGGCGTTGCGGTCTTGACATTATGGGGTGTGCATCGGCAAGATGAGTTACGTCGCGCCGGAGCCAACAACCCGCTGGCCTTAACCGATCCGGCCCGCTTTCTCATGGAAATTGCCGCGCAGGTAATCGGCGAGACGTTTTTGTTTGGCGCGGTTGCCTGTCTGATCGGGCTGCTGGCCGCGTGGCTGATGCAGCGCGCGCGGGCTAGATTTGAAGCGGAACGGTAAGGCCGGCGCAGGAATGGAGCGAGACCGAACTACAGAATGGAATTATCACAATGTATGACGAAGACATTCAGCGTCTAATCGCGCAATACTTACCATCGGAAGTGCAGGCCGGCCCAGCCGAGATTCGCCGTTACAGCGATGAGCTGGTGATCATCCTGTCGATTGCTGATTCGATTGAAGCGATTCCCCGGTTGCGCGAACAGACCCGACGCGAACGCATGCGAATTGCGCGCGAGATCGAACGTCTGAGCGGTTTGCCGGTGGCCTGGGGAATGCGGGTTGCCAATCATGAAGTGCTCTTTACTACCCGCACCGTCCCGGTAATGACGCGCCTCGGTCGGGCCGAACGCGAAGTGCTCGATCTGCTGGTGGCGGTTGGTATTGCCGATACGCGCAGTAGCGCGCTGGCCTACATTGCTCGCGCCTTTGCGTATGAGCACCGTGAATGGCTGGCCGAAGTCCGGTTAGCTGTTGGTGAAATGGCTCGTGTGCGAGCGCGTCTTCAGCTCACACCGCGACCAGGGCCGCCGGTTGTGCCGCCTGAACCAACCAGTGGCGCTTGACAAAATGGCCTGGATGCTGCTAACCTTAAGGGCGTCGGGGCGTGGCTCAGCCTGGTAGAGCACCGCGTTTGGGACGCGGGGGTCGTGGGTTCAAATCCCTCCGCCCCGACCACATACACCTCGTGGCGATGACCGCCGGCTGTTTCCGGCGGTCTTCATGTGTGGAGTAGGATATGGCGACGGTTCTGATCGTCGAAGACGAAACCACCCTGGCCGAGACGTTGCGTTACAATCTCGAACGGGAAGGCTATGAGGTGATTATTGCCGGCGATGGCGTGCAAGGCCTCGATCGCGCTCGCCGGGATCAACCCGATCTGGTTGTCCTCGATATTATGCTCCCGCGTCTCGATGGTTTCTCGGTCTGCCGCATCCTGCGCCAGGAGAGTGATGTGCCGATTATGATGCTCACGGCCCGGCAGGATGAAGTCGATCGCATTGCCGGTCTTGAACTTGGCGCCGATGACTATATCAGCAAACCGTTTAGTCTTGGTGAGTTTCTCGCTCGTGTGCGGGCTATCTTGCGCCGTAGTGAACGCCAGCCCCATACGATAGTGCGGGAAGTGCTAGAAGCAGGCTCAATTCGAGTCGACACCAGCAGCCGGCGAGCCTGGCGCAATGGCCACGAGCTGAATTTGCCGCAAAAAGAGTTCGATCTGCTGACCTGCTTGATGCGCAATCGTGGCATTGCCCTGACCCGCGATCTGCTACTCGAACGAGTATGGGGGCAAGATTTTATCGGCGATAGCCGCACCGTTGATGTCCATATTCGCTGGCTGCGTGAGAAGATCGAGCCAGACCCCGGTAAACCAACTTACATTCAGACTGTGCGTGGCGTTGGCTATCGCTTTGAACCGCCAGCCGATAACCTCTAAATTGCTGCATGAGCCTGCTCGAATTGACGCTAACGGTGGCAACAATTGTGCTGGCGATGAGCCTGATTTTCGTCACGCGCCGCTGGCGTCAGTTTATCCAGCAGCAGGCAACCGGAGCAACTCCATCGGAATCTTTGTCGCCGATGGTTAAACAGGACTCCCCTATGTATCACGCAGATTATCTGGCAGCAGTTCCCCAAGATCACGATACTGTCGCTGACCTCTTGCATCCACAGGCGCAGCCGCTCTTTCTGGCGCTGGCCCAGGCCGTTGATATTGGCGTCATAGTGGTCGATACCGAACGTCAGATCATTTTTCACAACGAAACAGCAACTCAGCTTCTCGCTGCTACACCCAACGTCGTGGGCAGTGGTCTGATCACGCTGTTACGCGACCACCACGCCGATCTGCTGGCGCGCGATGTGATTGCTGATGGCGAACGACGTGAATTGACCATTCGTCCCCTGGCAACTGGTCGCACCTTGCAGCTTCATTACGTGCCATTGCGGGTCGAAGACGTTCAACCAACCGGCGCGCTGATCACCATTCGAGACTTGACCCAGATTAGCTTGCTTGAGCGGGCGCGACGCGATCTGGTGGCGAATGTATCGCACGAGTTGCGCACGCCGCTGGCATCGCTTAAGCTGCTGGTCGAAACGTTGCAATCGACGCCGCCGCCTGAAATTGCCGGGCGAATGCTGGAACAGATGGCGCAAGAGATTGATGCTGTGACCCAGTTGGTCGATGAATTGCACGAACTCTCGCGCCTGGAGTCGGGTCGCGTGTCGCTCAAACTGGCTCCACAAGCGATTGCGCCGGTGATCGAGCGAGCAGTCGAACGGATCCGTCCACAAGCGGATCGTAAGCAGCAGACTATTTGCGTTGCGCCAGCGACCGAGTTGCCGCCGGCATTGATGGATGGCGATCGGATCGGGCAGGTATTGCTCAATCTGTTGCACAACGCCGTGAAATTCACGCCTGAAGGCGGTACGATTACGGTAACAGCGGAAACACTGAGCATTGCGGTAGACGATCCGCCTTCGCGCGAAGATCGTCCACCTCATCCTGCCGGTACGTGGATCGTGATTAGCGTTAGCGATACCGGTATCGGCATCCCCGGTCGTGAATTGCGTCGCATCTTTGAGCGATTTTACAAAGTTGATCGCGCCCGCACCCGCCACGCTGGCGGCACCGGTTTGGGATTGGCGATTGCCAAGCACCTGGTTGAGGGCCATGGCGGTCGGATTTGGGCCAGCAGTCAGGAAGGGCACGGCTCAACCTTCTGGTTTACATTGCCGGCAGCTTGAGCGCAGTTATCCGCCGCGCGCGAAAAACCAGACCGTCAACCCAATACTGATCGCGACCACTAACCCGCGCACCCGACGGGCATCAACTCGTCGGGCAATGGCGGCGCCGCCGTAACCGCCGACAATTGCGCCCAGAGTCATAACGAGGGCCGGCATCCATGCGATCAGGCCGGTGGCGATAAAAGTTGCGACGGCGATCCCGTTAACCAGAGCTGCTTGCAACGTCTTTAGCGCGTTCATGCGATGAATGTTCTCGTGACCGAGCAAGGCCAGCGCCGCCAGCGTGAGAATGCCCAATCCGGCCCCAAAGAAGCCGCCGTAGATGGCAATGGCAATGTACAGCGCAATGATTGGCCAGCGCTGGCTATCGCCCGCATTGCCGGTCATGCGGCGAGCAAGGCGCGTGATCTGCGGGCTAAAGATGAAAACCAGGGTGGCAAAGAGTAGCAAATAGGGGATCATCGCGGTAAACTGCCGCTCATCGGTAAAGAGCAGCAGAATTGCACCCAGCAGCCCGCCAATCAGACTCAAACCGCTAAAGAGCCATACGTCACGTTGTTGGCCACTCAATTCACGTCGGTATGCGCCGACACTAGCCAGCGTGCCCGGCCAGAGCGCCAGTGCATTGGTGGCGTTGGCAACGATAGGAGGCACGCCGGCAACGAGCAGCGCTGGAAATGAAAAGAAGCTACCGCCACCGGCAATCGCGTTCAATGCGCCGGCCAGCAGTGCGGCGGTGAAGATAAGCGCGAGATCGAAGAGATTCATGATCAGAGCCTCTCATTCATCAGATCATCAGATGTTTCAACGGTAAAACCAGATCAGTATTTGTAATTCTCCGGTTCAAACCAGAGATGGTTTATACCCTCTTACTACCCTCTGAGCGTGATGTCCGCTCAATGTGCCGGGGACTACAGCGATGCGCACATGCGCATTGCAGGATGATCCCGGTCAGGCCGATCAGTCCTGTTTCGGCCCAATATTGCGGCTGATCGTCGCTTCGTGGCGCGCTAGAATCTGGCGCGTGACCGCGACAGCTTGCGCTGCATTGCCGGCTTCGATCGCGGCAACCAGATCGGCGTGCGAACGATCATCAACTGATGGTGTGGCTGCATCCCACAATACCCCAAGCGCATCGCGGAGCGTGACAGCGAAGACGCGGTACAGATCGCTGAGCATTGCATTGTGGGTAGCGCGCGCAATTGCGCAGTGCAACTCGATGTCCGCATCCAGGGCAGCGCCGGCGTCGCCGTTAGCCAGAGCCGTCGAGCGCGCCGCTAACCAGTGACGGATTTCGACCAGATCTTCGTCACGCCGTCGTTCTGCGGCCAGCGCGACCACTTCCAGCTCAAGCGCGCGTCGCACTTCATGGACATCGTTGACGCGAGCCTGTCGCAATCGTGCTGCCAGTGGTTCGGCTGCCGCAATCGCTCGCACATATGTGCCATCACCTTGCCGCACCTCGAGCAGACCTTCATGCGCCAACGCGCGAATCGCTTCGCGCACGGTCGAACGTCCGACGCCAAACTGGGCCATTAGTTGTGGTTCCGGTGGCAATCGACTGCCGACCGGATAGGTCTGGTTGGTGATTTCTTGACGCAAATATTCGATCACTTGCTCGGTCAGGCGCCGTCGTGATAACGACATGATCGCTCCTTGACAAAAGATCATATCATCTGATGTTTTAGTTTACGCTATGCGGTACTGATTTGTCAACTAACGCTTACTTGCCCGTTAGCCACACCATGGCTACAATACAAAACGTAGCGCAACGCTGCGGCTGTTCGTCCGCTGTGGAGAGCCTCATGTCGGAATTACGGCAGAATATTGCCACTCGTGAATGGGTTATTATTGCCAGTGAGCGGGCGCGCCGTCCGAATTCGTTTACTGAGAAGCGCCAGACCCCCCACACCGCCGAACGTCCGCCACACGATCCACAGTGCCCATTTTGTGTCGGTAATGAAGAACTCGACCTCGAAATCGATCGTCATCCGGCCAGCGGCCCGTGGCAAATTCGGATTGTGCGCAATAAGTATCCGGCTCTACACGAGCACGGCCCGGTCGTGCGTCACTTTGATGGGGTGCAGCGCGCACTGAGTGGCTATGGTTATCACGAAGTGCTGATCGAGCATCCTCGACATAATACAACCCTGGGGCTGATGACAGTGGATGAAGTGCGGGCAGTGCTGGCGACGTATCTCCGCCGTGGTCAGGCGATTAGTACCGATCCACGGATTGAGCAGGTGGTGATTTTCAAGAACCACGGCGAGCGCGCTGGCGCTTCATTGCAACATCCGCACAGTCAGATTATGGCCGTGCCGGTCGTGCCGAGCGATATTCGCCATCGGATCGAGGAGGCGCGCCGATTTTTTGATGATACCGGTCAGTGTGTGTTTTGCGCGATGATCAACGATGAAGTGGCGCGGGATGAGCGCATCGTCTACGCAAACGATGAGTTTGTGGCATTTGTGCTTTACGCCGCATCATCGCCGTTTCATCTCTGGATTTTGCCGCGCAGGCACCGCGCTTGCTTCTTCCGTATCGAGGAAGCAGAACTCGATAGCCTCGCATCTTTGATCCGCGAAGTGTTTTACCGTCTCTATCATCGCCTCAACGATCCCGATTTTAATCTGGTGCTCCGCTCGGCGCCGACGAAAGAGCCAGAGAATGGCTATTTTCACTGGTATCTGGCGGTAGTGCCTCGCCTTTCATATATGGCAGGCTTTGAGATGGGGAGCGGTATCTTTATCAACCCCAGCATTCCCGAAGCCTGCGCGGCATTTTTGCGCGAATGAGGCGCTATCACGCAGGCCTGGGGAGATTGCCGGCCCAATTGCTTGCCCTGGAAAGAGCAATCTGCTGATAAGACAAAAGCTATGACTCTCTGTATGAGCATCACAAATCGTGTATTACAGGTCAGTACTTGCCTGATCAGTCATCAATAACAACGACTATCCAAAAATCGAGTATACTATCGTTTAATGCAGCAGAACATAGCTGTGTATTGATCAAATCAATGTAACATTCAGGAGCATCCTTCTTATGACCGGCGCATTCCCGTTAAGCGATGAAACTGTCAAGGCTCTTGCACCGTGTAATTTGCCCTTTTTGCGCCATGATCCCTTCGTGCGCAGCGCGAGCAGCGCCAGTATTCTTGCCTTGCCACCGGTGGTACAGCAGGTTGTGCGACGACTGTACGATACCCTGCTCGATATTTTTGCCAGGTTTGATCGGTTACGCCAGGTCAATCATGACGAACTGCGTCAGGTTCTCCACGATGCCGACTGGCACCATCTGCTTCATGAGTTGCGCAGCATTTCGCTCAGTCACCATGACCCGGTTTTGGGTCAGGTGATCCACGATATTCGAGGCGGTTCGTTGCAAGCGCTGGCATTGCAATTGCAGTTGCTTGAAGCCGATCAGTCGCTGCCGGTTGAGACTGAGCGGATCTATCTGCTTACCCGCGATCATTTGAAGATCATGCGCAACTGTTTGCCTGATCTCGATCCTGAGCGCACTGCGCGCGATGTTGAATTACGCGCTCACGGCGTGGATCTGTTGCTCGAGAAGTGGCAACAGGCTGATTATCGCCTGCCCGACGGATCGGCCAGTATTGTCGTCGATGCCCGCTATGATGGCGTGGTGGCTGACCGTTGTGTCGAATTTTCCGCGCTCGATCGGGTGGTTTATAACCTCGTGAACAACGCCACCCGCCATAGCGCTGATCAACGGGTGATGATCGGTATCTTCCCTCTCTTTGAATGTGAGTCGCCGAGTCTGCGTATCGTGGTGGCGAACCGAATCGATCCATTGCAGCGCAGCGCGTTGGAGCAACGTTTCGGTCAACACTGGAGCGCTCTCTTCCGCGGTGGTTTTTCCTTTAGCAGCGATGGCAG